>JAESGV010000091.1_pt1 | contig 114926 bp, 108 predicted proteins | sample 9269781 | NCBI WGS metagenome assembly JAESGV01 (sample SAMN15741586, study PRJNA653496) | algae metagenome | isolation source: Tildeniella torsiva UHER 1998/13D and co-occurring heterotrophs from... | place: Slovakia: Slovak Paradise National Park, Hrabusice, Kosice Region | collected 2000-01-01 | reverse complement strand
CTTCTTTAAGTTTAGGCGGACTGGAGTGCTGACCTGCGCCTGCCTAGAAAAAAGTCAGGTTGCCTATCAGTTAAGCGGCACCCTATGGGATGATAGGTCTTATACAACTTTTCGTGAAGCCCTTAAATGCTGAGAGCCAAGGAGTTTGCCAGGAATCTCCGGGGTGGAGTAGGAGACCAACGCATCCAAGCTCTTGAGCGGATTCGAACCCTTGACCTTCCATTACTTCGGACGCGAGCCGGCAGATATACGCGGGAGATCAAGCACCTGGTCTATTTGGAATGTCCGGAAGGGTGCCGACAGGAGACAGTCCGGTCTTAGAGGGGCCCGTCAGTAAAGCGGACATTTTCATCGTGCGGGTTTCCTAGCCTGCCACTCATGACTGAACATAAGCAATCTTTGCGTCGCGATGATTCACTACCGAAAGATCCGGTCGTGAAGCGGAGTTGACGCGCGATATCGAAGCTAGAATCTTGCAGATCCGCATCTCGATCAATGCTGCCAATTCGCAATTGCCTAGAACATAAAAAGTACGGCTTGATGCGCCCTTGCAACTGCAGGCTTTGGCGGTGCTTTAGCCTCTTCAACTTGAGGCCTACGGGGAAATCAGGGCCGACCGACTTGCGGATGGTCCTCAAGACTTCGAACAGGAAACGCGCGCGTGACTTGAGATCGCCTCCCCACTTGTCGGTCCGCAGATTGACACGCGGGCTGAGGAATTCGCTGATCAGATAGCCATGTGCACCATGCACCTGTACACCTTGAAGCCGGCACGTTTGCAGACCAGCGCCACATTTCCGAACCTTCAGATGATGTTTTCAATTTCGTCCTCCTCCAAAGCTCGAGGTGCCTGTTGCTGCCAACGAAGCATGGTAAGCGGCACCGAGGACGGTGCAACCGGCTCGGGGCAGGCACCGGCCGGGGCTTGCCGGCCGGCATGGCCGATCTGGGCCCACATATGCGCGCCGTGCGCTTGGCCGGCGTCGGCCATTGCCGTGAGGCGTCGCATCTGTTCGGCATCTTGCTCTCCTTCGATCCGGATGTTTCCCGGACGCTCAAGTGATCGTCGGTCCACCTGGATATTGCCTGTCAGCAGCAATCCAGTGCCGCTCTCTCCCCACAGGCGATAAACACGCTCATGATACTCGGTCGCACGCCCAAGAACGTCGGCGCAAGCCCTCGGTCATGGGGGATTTGCCAAGCCGGTTCGGCAGCGTCTCGCCGCAAGGCAGCGGAAGCGGGGTATCCGGTTGAATTGCGGTCTGTGTCATTACATCCTCCCTTTGGATTGTTAAACATCCACAAAGTCTGCATCGCCCATCCTCCCGGGCTGATGACGAGCGGTTGTTTCAGAAAAGAACGTAGCTTCGGCGCCACGTCTTAATCTTGCGGCAGCGCCCCCATATACTTGGCCATCAACAGGATCTGCGCCTCCAGCATCGGTTTTCCGGTGAATATCGTAGCGCCTTTGGACTGCGCGGCTGCAAGCAGCGGCGTGATGGCAGGCTCCATGATAGCATCGGCGACAAGATGCCTTTCGTGTATCCGGGTGAAATCGACGGGTTGGGCATCCGACGGCTGCATCCCAAGCGTACTGCCGTTGACGATCAAGTCGTGATGCTCGATATCCTGATCGTCGGTGCTTATGGAAAGGCTCGGATAGGCCGCCGCCAGGCGGGATGCGAGTTCGACCGCGCGGACGACAGATCGGTTTGAAATTGTGATGTGGCTGACGCCTGCATCCGCAAGGCCAAAGGCGATCGCGCTCGACGCGCCGCCTGCTCCGACTAGGAACACCTTCATGCGGGACACATCGGCACCGCGCAAACGCATCGCCTCGACGAAACCAATGCCATCCAGCATCGTTCCGACCAGCCGCCCGTCTTCCTCTCGTCTCACGCAATTCACCGCACCGATGTGCCGCGCTGCATCCGTGACCTCGTCGCAAAGGTCGAGCATGGAGGGCTTATGCGGGACGGTGGCAATGAACCCGCCGAAGTTCTGCAGCTTGCGCAGCCCCTCGACCAGAACGGGCAGCCCGGCGGGTGGGACATGGAACGGGACGAGCACGCAATCCAGCCCATGGGCATCAAAAACGGCGTTCATCGTCTGCGGCGTCTTCACATGGTAGATAGGGTCGGCCAGAATGGCGAATACCCGCGTTTTTCCCGTAATCAGGCGGACCTTGTCGGGATTGTTCTCAGTTTTCTGGTGGACTGACATGATGTCACTTTCTACTGCAGCCGTTGATTGATCATCGAATTGCTCAGGTCATGAGCAACCCGCCGGCGACATCAATGGTCTGCCCGGTGATAAAGCTGGCTTCCGGTGACGTGAGATAAAGCGCGAGATCGGCGACCTCCTCGGATGCACCGAGACGGCCCATGGGCGTCATGCGAACCTGTTCATCATTGATTTCGCTCGCGACCCCACGAACCATCGGCGTCTCAATGCGGCCAGGAGCGATGGCATTTACCCGGATACCGAAGGGGCCAAGTTCACCTGCCAGATGTCTGGTAAATCCGAGGATTGCGGATTTCGTCGCTGAATAGTGGCAGGCCACTAGCGGCATGTAAGCCTGTCCGGCAACGGACGACATATTGACGATCCAGCCTGCCCCCGCCTCTCGCATTGCTGGAGAAAGCGCGCGGATTGTGTTGAAACTGCCAGTCAGATTAACCCCGACGACACGGCCCCATTCGGCAGGGTCCATTTCCCAGACCTTATGCGAAACACCGTTATGCTTCGGCGAGATTCCGGCGTTGTTGATGACAGTGTCGAAGGGACGACCAAGCAATGTGGCTGCATGGGCCATACCACTCTCGACGGCGGCGTAGTCCGATACATCAAGTTTCAACGCCAGGCCCGAGCCTCGCCCGGCGGACTCGATCAGACTGATGGTCTCTTTGATGTCGTCTTCATTCATGTCGGCAACACCGACATGCGCACCGCGGCTAGCAAAACCGATCGCGATTGCCCTGCCGATTCCGCGCCCGGCGCCAGTGACCAGAACATGCCGCCCTGCGTGACTGGAGCGATTTGCGATTTCAGTGGTGTTTTTTTCACGTTCTTGCATGGCACCCTCTCGTGTATGCGGATTTTCGTTCGGTTCAGGGCTGGGTGTAGGTCGTTTTGACGACCGTGTAGAACTCTCTGGCATATGCGCCCTGCTCTCGCGGACCATAGGAAGACGACTTTCTGCCGCCAAATGGCACATGATAGTCCACACCTGCCGTAGGCAGGTTGACCATCGCCATGCCAGCACCGGAACGTCGCTTGAACTCGGAGGAATATTTCAGCGACGTCGTGCAGATGCCCGACGACAGACCGAATTCCGTGTCATTGGCGGTGTTCATCGCCTCCTCGAAACTGCTCACCCGAATGACACTTGCGACCGGGCCGAAAATCTCCTCGCGATTGATCCGCATGTCATTGGAGGTTTCGGTAAAGAGCGCCGGGGACAGATAGAATCCTGGATGTTCAAGCTTCAGCTGCGCGCCGCCGAAGGCAAGTTTTGCCCCTTCGCCTTGGCCGATGCGGATATAATCCAGATCCTGGTCGAGCTGGCTCTGGTTGACGACTGGGCCGATCTGGCTGTCTGCCGCCAAAGCGTGGCCGATCTTCAAGCTCTGAAGCTTTTCGATGACCGCCTGCACGAAGCGGTCATGGATACCGGACTGAACGATCAGCCGGCTTGATGCCGTGCACCGCTGCCCCGCCGAAAAATATGCGCCGTTGACGGCAACATTCACGGCGATGTCGAGGTCGGCGTCATCCATCACGATGAGCGGGTTCTTGCCGCCGAGTTCGAGCTGAACCTTTTTACCGCGTTCGAAGCAGGCAGCACCGATCCGACGCCCGGTCTCGACAGAGCCTGTGAAGCTGATCCCTCGCACCTTCCGGGATTCGACGAAGGCTTGGCCGACCTCGCGGCCGGGGCCAATGACCAGATTAAACACACCCTCCGGCACGCCCGCCCTCGCAATAATGTCTGCCAACGCCCAGCCGCAGCCAGGCACAAGCTCGGCGGGCTTGAAGACAACTGTATTTCCATAGGCCAGCGCTGGCGCGATTTTCCACGCCGGGATGGCGATCGGGAAATTCCACGGCGTTATGATGCCGATGACGCCCTCTGGCTCCCGCAGGACTTCCACCTCCACGCCGGGGCGAACAGAGGTCACACGCTCACCATTCAAACGAAGCGCTTCGCCAGCGAAAAACTTGAAGACTCGTCCAGCGCGGACGACTTCGCCAATGCCTTCGGACAGGATTTTTCCTTCCTCTCGCGAAAGCAACCGGCCGAGTTCGTCCTTGCGGGCAAGGATTTCCGTTCCGATTTTGTCGAGAATGTCGGAGCGGAGCTCAGGACTTGCCGCGGCCCATGCAGGAAAAGCCCCATAGGCGGCGTCGATGGCGCTTTCAGCTTGCGCTCGGTTGGATGAAGCATAAACCCCAACCTCGTCAGTGGTGTCGCTGGGATTGATGTCCCGGACGGCGGAGGCCCCGTCGATCCATTGGCCGGCAATATAGTTCTTATGAATGGTCATTCGCGTCTCCTGCATGCTTTAAAAGCTGTCTTTCGGCGTCATTTCGCCGGTGGTAATTCTCGAAGATGCCGCAACAGAGCTTGTACCGGATGACGAAGGGTCACCTGTCCGAACCGCTTGGCCTGCGAGCGGCATGAATAGCCAGTTGCCAGCAGTTCCTCTTCCGGCTGGCTTTCTTCGATGTGTCTGCTCCAGCTCATCTCGAATATGGTTTTGGAGGTTTCGACATTGCGGGTCTCATGGCCGTATGTCCCCGCCATGCCGCAGCATCCCGCTTCGACAACATTCAGGCGAAGGCCAAAGCCGGAAAAGATGGCAACCCAATTCTGAAGGCTGCTCTGCGCCGTCGCACGTTCTGTGCAGTGCGGCAGCAGCGCATATCGCTTGCCCGTCACCACGACACCAAGAGAGGGTCTGGCCGCCAGCCATTCCTGCAAAAGCTGAACCTTCGGCACGACCCTCGGCCCGAGCGCTTCCACATATTCGGAGCGAAAGGTCAGGGTCATCGACGGGTCAATGCCGACAAGAGGAATGCCGAGCGCGGCATAATTGCTCAGCAACTCGGCCTGGGATCGTGCGGTGGCTTCAAACCATTTCAAAAACCCGTGGACGTGCAGAGGTTTTCCGTTGGGCCGATAGACCGACAGGAGCGGGTTGAACCCCAGACCCGTGAGAAGATCAAGCGTATCAAGGACCAGCCGTGTCTCGTAGAAACTGGTAAACGCATCCTGCACGACAATAACAGAGCGCTTTTTTTCCTCCACGGACATTGACGCCACTGCTGCAGGCGTAGCAAACGCCAATCCTCTGGCGACCATTTCCCGGCGCAGATCTATCCCCGTCAGGAGCGGCAGATCGACCAGTCCGAAAACCCGCAAGAGGCCCGTGACGGGTGAAGCCTTGAGCACTGCGTTTGTCAGCCGGGGTGCGGCGGCGAGGAGCGGCAGAAGGCGTTCGAGGCTCGCGACCAGCCAGTCTTTCGGTGGGCGCGCATAGCGGCTGTGGTAGAGTTCGAGAAACTTCGAGCGGAAACTCGGAACATTGACCTTGATAGGGCAGCCGCCCACACAGGATTTGCACGCCAGGCAGCCGTCCATCGCTTCCTTGACCTGATGCGAAAAATCGGCCTCCTGCCTGCCATGAAAAGCAGAGTTCAGCAGCTTGGCGGGGACGTCACGCCAAGAAGAGTGCGAGCGTGTCTGTTTCATTTCCAGCAATGGGTCAGACCCTTTGGCTGAAAGCTGCCTCAGCCACTCCTTGGTGAGCATCGCCCTGCCTTTTGGCGAATGCCGACGCTCCCGCGTCGCCTTCCACGAGGGGCACATGGCAGTGTCGGGATCCCAATCGTAACACGCGCCATTGCCATTGCAGTTGATCACGTCGGTATAGACAGCTCGAACACCTTGCGGAATTTTCCGATCTGCCTGACCCCGCGTCGGGACGCCGTCTATCTTTAGAAGAGACTGGCCGCCCGGCGCAGCGATCTTGCCCGGATTGAGCTGATTGGCTGGATCGAAGATCTGCTTGACCGCTTGGATCAGCGGATAAAGCGATCCAAAGAACTGCGGCGAATACTCGGATCGGACACCCTTTCCGTGTTCGCCCCAGAGCAGACCACCGTATTTTAAAGTCAGGTTTGCGACCTCGTCCGTAATCTCGCGAATAAGCCGTTCCTGGTCCGGCGCCTTCATGTCGATGGCTGGACGGACGTGCAGAACGCCTGCGTCCACATGGCCGAACATGCCGTAGTCGAGGCCGCGCTTGTCCAGCACCGCCATGAACTCCGCGATATAGTCGGCGAGATTTTCCGGAGGAACTGCTGTGTCTTCGACGAACGCAATCGGTCGCTTGTCGCCCTGCATGTTGCCGAGAAGGCCGACGGCGCGCTTTCGCATCTGCCAGATGCGCTGGACAGCCGCTTCGCCGCGCGCGATCGTAAAGCCTAAGCGGCCCGCCACCCGACCCTCGGACTCAAGCGCAGCTACCAACCGAGTGAGCGGCACCTCGACCTCATCCGCCGTGGCACCGACGAACTCGACGAGATTAACGCCGCGCGTCGGCTCTCCACTGGGCGAGGGGAAGAACTCTTTCACGCCATCCCAGACGATGTCTTCCTGCGCTAGGCCGAGCACCTTCGAATCAACCGTCTCGATCGATGCCGCTCCAAACGCGATGAGTGAGCGCGCATCGCGCAGGCAGGCGTCGAAATTCTCATACCGGACGTTGACCAGAACCGAATGCTGCGGGATCGGCAGAATTCGCAGCTTGGCTTCGGTGATGACGGCCAGGGTTCCTTCGGAGCCGCAGAGAACGGAATTGAGGTCGAACTTTCCCTCCGTGTTTCTGATATGGGCAAGATCATAGCCCGTCAGGCAGCGATTTAGCTTCGGAAACTGCCGCTCGATGGCCGCGGCATTGTCTCGTTGCATGTGATCGATAGACCGATGAAGGTCGCCAACAATACCGGGCACTCGCTTGGCGTGTTCCAGTTGCAGATCATCGAGCGGGCGAGAGGTCCAAAGGGTGCCATCGGACAGGACCGACTTCAGTTCCAGAACATGATCACGGGTCTTGCCATATAGACAGGAGCCTTGGCCGCTCGCATCCGTATTGATCATTCCCCCGATTGTTGCTCGGTTGGATGTGCTCAGTTCCGGAGCGAAAAACATCCCGTGCAGTTGAAGGGCAGCGTTGAGCTGATCTTTAACGACCCCGGCCTGGACACGAACCCAGCCCTCGTTGACGTTCATTTCGATGATGCCGTTCAGATATCTGGAAAGATCGAGGACTATCCCGTCGCCGAGAGACTGGCCATTGGTGCCGGTTCCTCCGCCTCGTGCCGCCAGTTTCACGTTTCTGAAAGTGGGCTGCGCGAGAAGCCTCAGCGCCACCGAGACATCATCTGTGCTGCGGGGAAACAAGACGGCTTGAGGGGCTATTTCATAAATCGAATTGTCCGTTGCGAAAACCACCTGGGTCGAGCGGTCTGCACTTATGTCTCCGGCAAACCCTGCTTTGGCAACGGCGACGAGATACTCATTGACCAGCGAGGCATCTTGAGGATCTGGAGCGAGGCGCGGAATCATGGAGGCATTTCCTGGACTGCATCAGGTGCAACGAAACGTGGATACCGCCGAAGGAGCGGTCACGGTCACATAGGGACGGTGGTGATGGGGCAAGATCCTCGCCCCATCACGGATGCTGAAGCTGTACTAGGCGTAAAAGTCGGGCGCCTTCTTGAATTGCTTCCAGCCCTCAAGATCGTGGCCTGTGACGACGATCGCATCCGTCTGCTGGGCAATCATCTTTAGCTTCTTGACGCTTCTCACCGTTTCCACGGCTGACGTCATGAAGCCCGGAAGGCATTTTTCATTCCAGTGATCAAGCGTATAGGCGGCATCGATCACCAGCATGATCGGCCCCGATTGTGGAAGTGTGATCAGGAATGACTGATGGCCGGGTGAGTGACCAGGCGAGGTATAGAGCTTGATAACACCGTCGCCGTAAAGGTCGAACCCGTCGGTCTTGTCGCCTTCGAGGAAAAACCAGTCGAGACCAGGCTTGTCAAAATCCTTGCGGATATATCCGCCTGCCGAAAACCAGTCGGCATTGAACGCATACTCGTACTCGCTTCGTTGCACGATATAGGTTGCGTTCGGGAATCTTCCGGTGGCACCGGTATGATCGAGGTGGAGGTGAGAATGAAGAACGTACTTAACGTCCTCGATTTTAAACCCTGCCGTCACCATCTGGTTTATGCAGGTCTCTTCCTCCGTCAACAGCGGGTAGTACACGTCGGCCGTTGTGCCCCAATGTGCCTTCGGATCCTGTGCCGCCTCAAGCGCAATACCGCCATCAATGACAACATTGCCCTTGGGATGCGTGATAAGGTACCATGGGATCGGCGTAATGAACTCGCCCTGGCCCCTGCCCAGCTTGATGTCCACTTCCTTCTGCCGAATGTGTCCCGTCTGGAACATGTAAAGACGAATCTCTGTCACTGTTATTCCTCCTCGAATGATGGGCTCCTACCTGCCCGCTATTGTCGACCGCCGCCTATGCGCTGACAGCCATATTGGCTTTGGGACTGGCATCCTTGCTGATGGTCATCGCCAGCAGACCATCCCTGTCACACCCCGATCGAGGAAGATGCGCCGAGACCGCCCCGTCGTGTACGACCATGATCGTTTCCGACAGTGCCAGCAGTTCCTTCACGGATGTGGAAATGACGATGATGGCGGCGCCAGCCTCCGCCATTTTCAGGATGATTTCGTAAATCTGACGGATCGCACCGACATCGACACCCGAGGTCGGCTCGACGAATACATAGACCTTCGCCTGGCGTTCCAGCCATTTGCCGATCACCGCCTTCTGCTGGTTGCCGCCCGAAAAATATCGGATCGGGCGATCGGGCGCGTTGGGATAGATCGAGAGCCGCTGAATGATGCCTTCGGCGTAACTGCGCTTTGCCATTCCCTGGACGAGCCCAAACTTTGCAAGTTTCGAAAGAGCCGGCAGACTGACATTTTCCGCCATTGAAAGGCTGGGAAACAGGGCCTGCTTGCGCCGCTCTTCGGGAATGAGCGCGATCCCGGCTTTCAACGCGTCGCCTGGGCTACGAATGACCTTGACGGATCCGTCTATGACGATCTCGCCGTCATAGACGGAAAGGCCACCAAGGCATTTCTCGATCTGCTCCATGCCGGCACCCAGCGGGCCGGTCACACCGAGAATTTCGCCTGCTCTGACCGTCAAGGAGAGCGGAGCCAGTCTCGACGTCGACAGACCTTTGAGCTCAAGAACCACACGGTCCTGACTGCGCCCGTTGTTTTCGATTTGCAAATCCGCAGAGCTTCGGTTGACCATGAGTTGGGTCACCACTTCCTCTTCGATCTTGCCGCGTTCAAGCGTCCCAGAAACACGACCGTCCCGAAGGATCGTTGCGCGATCGCAAAGCAGCTTCACCTCATGAAGCCGGTGCGAAATGTAGACGATCGTAATGCCGCTCTGCTTGAACGTGGCGATCATCTTGAAGAGAAGCTCGCTTTCGCTCGCCGACAGGCGCGCTGTGGGTTCATCAAGGATGATCAGCTTGTAACGACGGTGAAACAGCGTCGCGAGCGTCACCATCTGCATCTGTGCTGCCGTCAGGGTCGATGCCTTACGATCAGGATCGAGATCGAGACCGATCTCCTGCATGATCCTGGCCGCCTCTTCGCGGATTTTGCGTCTGTTGACCCAGAAGCGGCTCGGCTCGTTTCCGAGTAGGATGTTCTCGGCCACCGTCATGCTGCCGGCCAGCTCGGAATCCTGATAGACAGCACCCAGTCCGTGGGCATGCGCATCCACCGGACGGTGGACATGGATCGGCTTGCCGTCGAGCAATATCTCTCCGCTCGACGGAGAGTAGACACCCGTCAGGATCTTGATCAGCGTCGATTTGCCGGCACCGTTCTCGCCCAGCAGACCGTGAACTTCGCCGCGCTCGAACGAAAGGGAAATGCCCTTGAGCACCTGAATTCCGGCAAAATCCTTCGCCAGGTCCCGGAGTTCGATCAATGGAGTTGCCATGGTCGCCTCCTCAAATGAACTTCAGGTGAATTTCTTCACGATTAAGCGCGGCATTGGCGCCAACTGCGGCAAGCAGAACGAAACCGTTGAACAGCTGACGCGTGGCAAACGAGATGCCGATCATGTTCATGCCGGAACTGACCATGTAGAGGAAAAAGACACCGAGCAGCGTCCCAAGAACATGCGGCTTGCCCTTGCCCAGAATGGTCGCGCCAAGGAACACGGCGGCGAATGCTTCCAGAAGATAGCCCTGGCCGCCGACCGGTTGCGCCGACGAAGAGATGGATGTCAAAAGCACGCCGCCGATACCGCTGAACAAGGCGGAAAGGACGAAGCTGACGATGACCCAGCGATACACGCTGATGCCGGAATAATAGGCCGCCATCGGGTTGTCGCCGACCGCACCGATGTAATGTCCGGCCTTGCTGCGCGTGGACAGGATGTATCCGCAGACAAAGACGGCGACCAGAATGATGACCGGAAAGGCAATCGGACCGACACGCCCCTGCCCCAGGAACCTGAATACAGCTTCGTTGTAGTCAACCGGGATCTGATAGCCGCCCGACAGATAGGTATTCACGCCGCCGAGAAGAAACATCACACCGAGCGTCGTGACGATGCCTGAGAGCCGGCCATAGGTGACGAGCATGCCGTTGATTGCGCCGATGAGGCAGGCGGCACCAAGCCCAACGGCCGTCGCCCCGATCCAACCAATACTTGGAATGAGCAGCGCGGTAATGATCGATGTGGTCGTCACGACCGCGCCAATCGACAGATCGAAGCTCCCGGCGGCGACGACATAGGTCAGCCCCATGGAGAGCAACGCGCTGACGATCATCGAGAACAGGATATTGTTGAAGTTTGAAACCGTGCCGAAGTACGGGCTCATCAGCGAGAAGAAAACCCCGAAGAGGATGATGACCAGAATCGTTCCCCAACGTCGAAGGAAGGTCAGGATCGCGCTTGCGCCGCTTTCGGCTTGAATGTCGGTACGGGCCTTTGCGACGGCACCTGTCGAGGATGTGGACATCGCGGATGTCTCCTTGGATGTGTGTTGAACCGAGTGCCGCGTTTTCATCTCGCGCCTTCGATTTTTCAGAATTGTCCCAGGTCTCGCTGGGCCCGGAGAATTGTCTCCGGACCCGGCCCCATGGGAGGGTTAATCAGCCGCCGTAGGTCTTCAGGAGTTCAATGGCCTTCTGGTCCATCGCCTTCAGTTCCTCCAGCGCACCGGCAGCTTCAGACTTTTCGATCGCCGTTACCGGGACGTGGTAGGTGTGGTTCGGAACGTCCTGGCCTTGACCAAGCGCGAGAGCGATCTCGCCGATCTTGTCGCCAGCCGTATGGTAGGGAACGTCCGTCGAGAACGCGATCGGGCTATCCGGAGAGGCCATTTCGCTCAGCAGCTGATCCGAGAAGTAGTGGTTCACCACCAGTGCCTTGCGGCCCATCTGCGTCAGGGCCTGGGAGGCACCGACAGTCAGCGGCCACCACCAGGAAACGATAGCCTGGAGGCTTTCCGGATCCGGGTTCGACTGCAGAAGCGACAATGCGTTTTCACGGCCCTTGGAAATCTGGTCGGACGTCGATGTCGATCCGGTCATGAATGGCAGCATCTTCATGCGCGGTTCAAACTTTGTCATGAGTTCAAGCTGATCGACTTCCTGGTCGAACGGCGTGTAGAAACCGCGATCTTCTGCGGTCTGAATAATGGTGCCCTGGCGCGAAAGCTTGTTCTGGAGCCAGTAACCCATTGCAGTCCCAGTTGCCCAGGTGTCTTCCTGGACAGAGGGAGAATCCTTGACCGGCACCATGAACCCGACAGTCTTGATGCCGCGGCGATGGGCTTCCTCCACAATGTAAGCGGTTTCGGATTCCTGTGAGTAGATGCCCAGGACGAGGACGTCGATGCCCCGGTCCAGAAGCTGCCGCGCCGAATCCTGTTCGCTCTGCTTGGAAGGTTCGCCGCGAACCGTCACGAGTTCGCCGCCGTTGTCCAGGACCGTCTGCGCGATCCGCCAGCAACCACGCCGCCAGGGCTGATTGAACGGGCCATAGCAAAGACCAAGACCGACCTTCACCTTCTTGCCGTTCGACACAAATTTCGGAATATCGCTCGTGAGGGCGTAAGCCGATTGGGCTGTCGCAGCCAATGCACCAGCGGCGGCAATCCCTGCTCCAAGGCCAGCCAAAACCTGCCGCCTGTTGAAGCCGATATGCTCCTGCATTTCCTCTTTCCAGAACTTCGTCATTTCCATTCCTCCCTTGTTAAGTCTCGACCTCTCAGAGCATCCTGCCGCGCATGGGTCAGGCTGCTCTATCCTCCCGGATCATGGCGGCGCCCTTTTCAGCGATCATGAGAACAGCCGCCAATGTGTTTCCGGAAATCTGCGTTGGCATGATCGACGCGTCGATCACTCTCAAACCCTCAATCCCATGGACGCGAAGCCGCTCATCAACGACCGCTCGCGGTCCCGTTCCCATGCTGCACGTGCCTACGGGGTGATAGATCGTCTGGCCGTTCTCGCGGGCGAAATGCAGCCATTGCTCGTCTGTCTCGACGTTTTTGCCAGGGCTCATCTCATGCGAGACGAAGGGCTTCATGGCGCTCTGCCCGACAATATCACGGGCTATTTTCATGCCGCGGACGAGCGTGTCCTGGTCTTCGCTTGTTGCGAGAATATTCGGTCGAATTGCAGGTGCTGCAAACGGGTCTGCGGATTTCACATGGATCGTGCCGCGCGATTCCGGACGCAACGGCGAAACACCGATCGTCATGCCCGGCTCGTGATCGAGCTTTCGGTCCGCAGCATTGGCATAGCTTGCGTGCATGAAGAAATATTGCACGTCCGGAGACGAGAGCCCTGGTCGGGTTCTGACGAAGCCATGGGCAAGTCCTGTCGCCAAGGTCAGGATGCCTTTGCGGGTTGCGAAATACTGAGCAACGGCCTTTGCAAGGGCGATGCCGCGGCTTTGTTCATTTAACGTAATCGGCTGACTGACCCGCCAATTCATCCGGGTGCAGAAGTGATCGGCGTAGTTTGAACCAACACCCGGCAACACATGATTGATCGGGAGCCCGGCAGATTTCAGCACCTGAGGATCGCCGATCCCCGACAGCTCAAGGATTTGCGGCGATTGAACCGCGCCTGCCGCCAGAACCACTTCCTTCGCTGAAACCTGACATTTCTGCCCGTTGCGGTAATACTCCACGCCGGTAACGCGGGTGCCATCCAGGATGACACGCGTGACATGTGCGTTGGTATGCACTTCGAGATTGGGGCGGTTCCGGGCTGGTTGAAGATATGCAGTAGACGCGCTCCAGCGACGTCCATCACGCTGATTCACCTGGTAGTAACCAAATCCGTCCTGGTCAGCGCCGTTATAGTCGGGGTTCTTTTCGAAACCGGCTTGCAAAGCAGCATCAATGAAAGCTTCGGAGAGCACAGGGCGCTCCTTGACCTGGACCACATTCAACGGTCCTTCGCCACCGCGAAGCTCATTGGTTCCGCCCTCCCAGTTTTCCAGCTTTCGGAAATAGGGAAGCACATCCTGGAAGCCCCAGCCCTTGTTGCCGATTTGCGCCCAGTTGTCGAAATCCTGCGGCTGTCCCCTCACAAAAATCATGCCATTGATCAGCGAGGAGCCCCCAAGGCCCTTGCCACGCGGAACCACGATTTTTCTCTGAAGCACATTCTCTTCGGGCTCGGTCCAAAAACGCCAGTTGAAGCGTTTATTGACCAGCAGCTTTCCAAAACCAGCGGGGATGTCGACCCAAAACCCTTTGCCCTCGCCTCCTGCCTCCAGGAGAAGAACATTGCAGTTGGCATCTTCGGTCAAACGGTTGGCAAGGACGCAACCGGCCGTTCCTCCGCCAATGATGACGCAGTCAAAGTTCATCGAAATACTCGCTCTGTAGTCTGGATGTCTTGTCGCGGGAGCCTAGCGAAGAATGCCGGCGCCCAATCGATTGGGATGTCTCGGCTGACAGGTCAGCTGACTGACAAACCCAAGATCTGTCGCGTATGTCTCATGCACATGATTGTCCTCCCTTTCGCTCGACAGGAACTGCCCGTAGCCCATGGCCCCCTCCACAGCGGCCCATCCTCTGAAGTTAACTAACCATGAAACCAAGTTGCCTGACAAGTGGAAATCTGTTTAAGTCAAAAAAATGCCAATCTCTTGGTAAGCGCCTGTCGACGTGGTAACCGCAATTGATACATCGTGGCGCGAGGGAGGAGTGAATTTGGTTCCTGGAGGTCAAAGACCCAAGAACGTGAAGCAACCCGGTAATGCTTTGGAGGAATCAAGATGCCTACGACAAAATTGATCAATCGAGGACCCTCGCTTGCGGATTCCGTGTCCGACAGTATTCGAGCTGAAATCATAAACGGCGCTTACGCGATCGGCGACAAACTTCCGACGGAAAAGACCCTAGCGGACACCTATGGTGTTAGCCGACCTATTGTGCGGGAGGCGATCAACTCGCTGAAGCGCGATGGGCTCGTAGTAACACGACAGGGGCTTGGCGCCTTTGTCAGTGAAACACGGGAGCAGAATTTTCGTTTCACCAGTTTTGACGTGAACGACGCACTCGACATTCGTAATGTCATTGAGCTCCTGATGGCAGTCGAAGCGGCCGCGACCGCACGTGCGGCGGAACGCCGTACCGAGGAAGATCTCAAAAGGATCGAGGGCTACTTCAATGCGATGCAAATCGCGATCGATCGCGGTGCAAGTGGCGTTGAAGAAGACATGGAGTTTCATCGCGCAATCGTCGAGGCAGCCCGAAATCCCTATTTTCGGGACATGTCCGATTTTCTCGATGCAAATGTCAGAAACTTCATTCGCAAGGCGCGTGAGAACACTGCCCGATTGAAAAGCGGCTTGGTCCAGGAAGTACAGGGCGAGCATCGGGCAATCCTAGAGGCGATTGCGTCCGGCCAAGCCACGGCAGCCAGAAAAGCCGCAGAAGCCCATCTGATCGGCGCAGCCAAGCGACTAGCACTTTATATTGAGCCGTAGCCTTACCACCGAATGCAACTGCAGCAGTCCCAGGACCACCGTCAGGGCGGAATGAGACTGGCTGCCGGTCGGCTTTCAAAGGAGGTTTGAAGTGTTCGACGTGTCATCAATTTCCTTGACTACATTGAAGGACGACAACCGGTATCCGCATTCGTCCAAACCGGCCAGAGAAGTTGGCCACATCACAGGGACCTCTCACGGTACTCTGCTGGGTATGAAATATGAGGAGGGTGGAAGCCGGCTTTTGTCTTCCTCGGCTGACAACGCCTGGCAAGGTTCGGTCGCCGCAGAAATCCGCCGGCATACGGACCTCCATTGCCCGTCGTTCGTCCAGCCCGTCAACGAAGTTGCTATTGCTCTGGCAGGAACGGCGAAAGTATCCCGTCGCGCGGATGGTCCAGAGCAGAACTTCACATTGCGTCCTGGATCCGCCTGCGTTTGTCCTCGTGGTGTGGAGGTCAATTATCTCCATATCGCCCAAGGGCCGTTGGATATGCTCCATCTTTATCTTCCGATGGATTTATATGGAAATCTGAAGACAACCGAGAAGGCGCCGAGCTCAGCCCTGATATACTGCGGCGGGTTCCAGGATCCGCTTATAAAGCAGATTGCAGTATCGATATCCGACGCTGTGCAAAACGATGAGCCGGCTCAACGCCTCCTGATCGACTCGCTCGGCATGGCGCTGGCGGCCTGGATGTTGCAGCGCTACAGCCGTCAGTCGGAAACATATTTTACGCGTTCATATCGCGATTCCGAGGCAAGCAAAGGCCTCGACCCAGTCCGGCTCGCAAGAGTTCGCGAATTTATGGCGGAAAATTTTGACAAAGACATTTCATTGCCTGATCTGGCTGGCGTTGCCTGCCTCAGCATCTACCATTTTTCGCGGGCTTTTAAGCTAGCCACAGGCACGGCGCCCTTTCAGTATATTTTGAACCTTAGGATCTCCAGATGCAAAACCCTGCTCGTCGAATCCCGAAAAACCATTGAGGAGATAGCATTCTCAACGGGATTTTCCTCGGGCGCGAACTTTGCGCGTTCGTTCAAAAACTCGGTCGGCATCTCTCCCTCTCAGTATAGAATGCAGTCGACGTGAGGTTGTTTGCGGCAACACAAAGCGCCAAACAACACTCAAGGTCGAATAGGAGGCGAGCCATCTGGCTTGCCTCCTGTCGGTTCAGCCCCACGTCGAGATGAATGCGAGGGCGTGAGCGTTAACCTCGACTGGATTTGTCGCGCTCAGAAAATGGTTTCCGCCTTCGACGATTTTCAGTTCAGCGGATTTCGACCTTGTAAAACCAGCGATTTCCTTCCGGGCATTTGCGACGCTGTAAACCTGATCTTCCGACCCGTGCAGCCAGAGAACCGGGCACTCTACATAATCGAGCCGGCCGTGCAGTCCGTCGCGGTCACGCAGATTGATCGCGCACATCCTGATGCGACGACGACCTTCGTCACCCTTGTAGTTTTCCTTGAGTTTCGTCGCCCAAAAAGCGCGATTGGCATCGGATACGTTCACGCCGAGACCGGACTCGGCCAGCCCGCTGCAATATTCATCCGACGGCACCCAATCAGGTCCAACGGGCTGAGCGAGATCAAGGATCAAAGGATTGCAGAAATCGTCCGCGGTCCAACAGCCAAGCTCCCGGCTTGCGGCACTTTCGTAGTCCAAGGATGTTCCCAGCGGAATGATACCCTTGACCTTCTGCGGCGCAATTATCGCCATGCGAACCGCGATCCAGCCACCCTGCGATGTACCGAGGACAAATGCTGACGAAATGCCAAGCTTTTCCAAGACTTGGATATTGGCAATCGCCGAATCCCAGTATGTGAATTGTTCACTTTTGGTCCGGGTCACTCCATGGCCATACGGCTCTATAGCGAGCAGATTGACTTTGCCCATTAGGGCTTCGTCGGCGTATTGCGCCCGATAGAGTTCCGACGATGTGGTGAAAGAGTTCACCATGACCAGTGTCGGCAGTGCCGGATTATACTCCGCACCGAAGCGGTAACCGATCTGCGAGCCACCGAGATGTGGTACTTCGGCCGTTTTGACCGTTTGCATGAATTCCTCCTCAATTCCTTAGACAACGGCGCCTCCCAGGTGCCATCTGTTCTCATCGTAGCATTGGACGTTGCCAATCACCTTTTCACTGTTTGCGGTTAGAGGCGTCAAAAATTGCTGTATTGCGCGCAGCGCCTGATGAGCGACCTCTGTCGGAGGATAAATGGCGCATATACGGCTTCTGCGTGGGCAATCAGGAGTCCGCGCGATTTTGAAACGTGTGTCCAAGACGGTGGAAACCAGGCAGATGTCAACGGCGTGCTGTGGCTCGCAAGTGAGACGGACGGTCTGGATAACGGGCTTCAAGGCTCAACAAGCACCCACCACTGGGATTGTCGACCAACGAGGGGCAGCAGCCGTCGTGAACACAGATGGCTTCGTCCGTAATTCCGATACCTCCACCAAACGCTGCATCCAAGCCACAGCATGCGCAAAGTCCACCGATGATGTAAGCATCGCCACGAATATGGAAAAGCACTCTAACGCCCAAGACAGTCCCGGGCCTGATTCCTGATCCCTATGCACCACCCATGTCAATCGTCTCGACGCACCTGACTTCAAGAACGCGCTGCTCCAAGATTTTGTGATCTAATATTTACGGATATCTGGAAAGCGCGGAATGCACCTAAAGGCGCGGGCATGAAATTCCTTCGGCTTTCGCAGCGCACTGCCAAGGTCGTGAATATGATGTCTGCCGATCTGGCACGGTGAAGAGACCGTGCCAGATCGAAACCGATCCGTTAGTCAGTCAGACCCGAGTGCCTGCGACACCATATGGCTGTCGACATACTGCACCATGCTGACGATCTTGCCACCACGGAGCTCGTAGAGATGGGCAAAGCTCGCCGTCATGGACTTCCCGGTCGCCTTGTAGGTCCCGTGATAGATCCCGAAGGCGGCCACCCGGTTTCCGTCTTCCATGAATGTGTGGACTTCGGCGCGATAGCCGATCCACTCGGTGCCAAGTCTCCGAAAGACACCCTCGACAATGGCGTCGGGTCCGACATAGGTGCCGGCATAGGGAAAACCCTCGGCTTCCGTCCAGGTCGCATCGGGAGCAAGGGCCGCAAGCAGATTGCGGCCATTGTCTTCTGACGCGCCCTCGTAGGTGGCCCGGATCAGGTCGAGATTGGCACCCATGGCAATCAGCCCCACTTCATCTCGCCGGTTGCAACCTTGGAGCCGATGTCGAGCGCGACCCCCATGCCGAGGCCCGGGAAGCGCGCTTCCATGGCAGCCTTGAGCGACGCGGAGTCCTTCGCCTTGGCCAGTTCTTCCTCGAAAGCGAGCAGATAGGCCTTTGTATGCTTGATTCCGCTGACATCGGTCTTGGCCTCCGGTGTCATATGACCGGCAACGAGAATCGACGGCCCGCGTGCAGCAATCGCATCAAGGGTCTTCACCCAGGCTGCCCGAAGCTCTGCGCTGGCGGTGTCCGCAGTCCACACATGAACACCGTTGAAGATCATAACGCCACCGAAGACCGCATTCAGGGACGGCACGAAGAGATAGCGACGATTGGCCAGGCCCTCCGCATCAACGATCTCAACGGTTTCGCCATCAACTGTCAGTGTCTTCTCGTCAAAGGCCTCCGGGACGACGACGTCCGCCAGGGTCTGCGGACCGTTGTCCTTGAGTTGAGGTACCCAGGTTGCGAGCTTCTTTTCGACATTGCCGTTGATGGCAGACACGGTGGCCGTTGCGGCTATCACCCTGGCATCGGGAAAGGCAGCCTTGATTGGGCCGAGGCCAAAGTAATAATCCGGATCACTCTGGCTGACATAGACCGTGGTCAGCGTCTTGCCGGTTGCCTTGATGGCGTCTGCGACAGCCTGGCCATCGGAGAGTGTGAAGCCACCATCGATCAGGACAGCTTCGCTTGCGCCGGAGATCAGAACGGGGGCGCGGAAAAAGCCATTCTGGCCAGCGGGGAAATGCTGCCAGGTGAGGCTTCCGGCGGCGTGGCCGAGGCCGGCAGGGGCAAAGACGGCGGCAGCGCCAGCGGCAACAGTCGTTTTCATGATGGTTCTCCTGGTGAACATTGTGTGTCTCCTATGTTGATGGGCAAGTGGAGCCGGTGCTTCCGGCCTTGAGCGGCGCAGGTTGATGCGGTGTCGGCTTCAGGGCTGCAGTCCTTGTGCGCCTGCATTGGCAACGGCGCCGTCGTCGGCCGGCATGCCACCGCTGGCGCCAATTGCGCCCACGACCTTGTCGTCGATAATGATCGGCACCCCGCCTTCAACAGGGAAGGCACCCGGCACGCCCAAGAGATTGCTTTGACCATGTTTGAGGATCATTTCCTCGATCATCTTGGTTGGTGTCTTGATACCATTCGCGGCCTTCGCCTTGCCGATTGCCGCGTCGACCGTACCGATACCAGCCTGATTTGAGCGCTCGAGATAGACGAGGTTGCTTCCCGCATCGACGATCGCAATCGTCATGTCCAGATTGAGTTTTCGCATCTCAGCGACGGCTGCTTGAGCCACCTGTTTGGCTTGCTCGACCGTAATCGGAGCACCGTAGGGCGGCACGGCCTGTCCAAAACCTGCAGTTGGCAGAGACAGCGCAAGCAGCGCCGAAGCGAGAAAGGCAGGTGAAAAATTCCGGGGTGCCATCTTTCAGTCCTCAGTTACAGATTGGGGTGTGAACGGGTGGCGGCGGCGGCAGATGCGCGCGGCGCAACAAGCGTCGCAAGCAGATCCGTATTGCCAAACAGGCTGCTCGCTCCAAGCAGGCGGCGACTTGTCCCGTCGTCCACGATCACAGCCGGAATGCCGTCGACCCGGAACTCGTCCTTGAGGGCTCGGGCGGTTGCAACGCGCCCACGATTGGCTTCGAGCAGGTCTTCGTCCGGGGATGCCAAACGGGCGGCGGCAGCGCCAAAGCCAGCATTCTTTAGAGCGTCGATGAGCACAAGGGTCTCGGTGACGTCGAGACCGTAAATGTACCTGGCCTCCTGGATCAGTCTGAGCGCATCCAGCTCTGCTGCAGGCGCGGTCAGCGTGACGGCCGTCAGCGCCAGCGTGGCCCTTGCAGAGTCAAGCATGCTCCCCTGTTTGCCAAGAATCCGTTCACGATACGCCTCAGTGAAGGTTCGGCCCGTAAGCGCCGCGATGCGCAGATCGTTTGACCAGGCAAAGGCCGCAAACTGGGCATCCACCGGCCTTGCGCCACGACCCGAAAACAAGCCCGTCGGTGCAAGCTCCACCTCAATCTCCCGTCGGGAAGACAACTGCTTCATAATCTCGGATGCGCCGTAGCACCAACCGCAGAGTGGGTCGAAAAGATAGGTGATGTGAACCTTGTCGCTCATGTCTTGCTCCTTATGCAGCATAGATGACACGATCGCATTCGAACAAAAAGACCGGGGAAACCGACACAATGTATGCTATAGACTTACAATCCTATAGGAGCCAGAGATGCAGGAAGTGACCAATCTCAATCGCCTGGTCTATTTTGCCGCCGTCGTCGATGCAGGCTCTTTCACCAAAGCTGCCGACCATCTGGGCATCACCAAGGCGGTCGTCAGCCAGCAGGTTGCAAGGCTGGAACAGGAGGTCGGCACCACCCTGCTGATGCGCACGACGCGACGATTGCAGCCGACAGAAGCTGGACGGATATTCCATGCCCGCTGTGCCTCGATCCTGCGTGAGACCGAAGACGCGTTCAGCGAACTGGCTGAGGCCAGAACAGAGCCGAAGGGGCTCCTCAGGATCACCGCCCCCTATGATTATGGCACGTCAGTCGTCGTTCCAATTGTCACGGCCTTTACGGCTCGCTACCCCGATTGCAAAGTCGAACTCAATCTCAGCGACACCTCGGTCGACCTCATCGCCGAGAACATGGATATAGCCATTCGCGTTGGCTGGCTTGCGGATTCGAGCCTTCAGGCCCGTCGTATCGGCGCGTTCCGGCAACTCCTGGTCGGACCACCTCGGCTCGCGGATCGGATAGCTCAGTTGCGGGACCCCAAGGATCTCCACGCCTTGCCATTTGTGGCCAATGCCGCGCTGCGGGAGCCCCTGGAATGGACCTTCACCAACGAGGATCGGGAAACCCGCACAGTGAAATTCCAGTCGGGAATCGCCATCAACAGCACGCCGGCGGTCATGGAGGCTGTGCGGAATGGAGGTGGAATGTCAGTCCTGCCGGACTTTTTAGCGCGTGGAGAGATGTCGAGCGGTAGCCTGATCCCCGTTCTGCCAGAGTGGCATCTACCACCAGGCGGCATACACACAGTCTATCCGGCCGCCCGCTTCAGGCCGCCAAAGGTCACAGCTTTCGTCGACATGCTGGCAAGTGCTGTCAAAGGATAAAACTGCTCGGGGGAACTGTGCAGGGTGCACATCGCCCACGCCCGCCTTATCACGAGCCGCTCTATCACAACGGAATATCCGGAAGTCAGATTGTTTATCGGCTGGCATGGGAGTCGCATGCGCGACTCCCATCTCCGTCATTTACATCAAAGCTTGATGAAGTTGTGTGCAGACAGCGAACCGAACGGCAGCGATGCGAGCCGACCGCCGACGTCCAGCGAACCGAGATCAACCGCAAAGAAACCGGTAGCCTCGATGAGCTTGCGCACGTCAGCCTTGGCTGCAGCATCATCACCCGAGTAGAACAGCACACGCTGCCCGCCTGACACTGCAGGTTCCGCCAGAACGTTAACATCCAGATGGTTGAAGGCCTTCACGACGCGCGCGCCGGGCACATACTGGCTGAAGACTTCGCTGGAGTGTTTATCGCCCAGATCGACAGCCTTGATACCATAGGCTGCAAGCGGGTTGGTCGGGTCATTGGCATCCGGTGAATTCGGGTCGATGAATTCGACCGGGTTCGTCCCGTCGACAACAATGCGACCATTCCAAGCAGGAAGGCTGGTCATGATCTTCTCGGCATCGGTCCAGCGCACGGCCGCAAAGACGATATCTGCACTTGCGGCCTCTTCGACCGTGCCAGCCTTGATCGACGGACCAAGCTCTGCGACCAAATCCGAAAGCGAAGCAGGTCCGCGGCTGTTCGAGATCGTTGCCGCGATGCCAGCCTTGGCAAAAATGCGTGCGAGGTGGGAGCCGAGGGCGCCAGAACCGATGATACCAATGCTCATTGTCTACTCCTGAGATAAAGGGGCTGGAAAGATGAGAACCGCCAGCGCCCCAAGGACTGAGCAGTTTCAAACAACTGCTGCATCTGCAGCATTGGATTGTATGTCAGCGTCATACTTACATTTAATAATAAATGTCTACCAGACCAGCGGGATAGAGAACTTGCCCAAGCGTGCGACCTCGGCCGCTATATCGGCCACCGTTGTCTTCGCCAGTTCAGTTTCCAGCGCAGTGCGTGCCCTGTCCAGGACAGGTTGCATTGCCTCCAGAATATTCCCCCCCACCGCACAGTTTTCGCAGGGCGGCGTCCGGTGCGTCGAGAACAATTCCGTGTCTTCAACGGCCTCGTAAACATCCAGCAGCCTGATCTTCGCAGCCGGCCGGGCCAGAAGCGCGCCACCACCTGCACCAAGTTGCGACCGGGTCAGCCCAGCATCGTTCAACCGCGACAACAGCCCCCGTATGACGACAGCGCTTGTATTGGCCGAATAGGCTAAGTCTTCTGACCGCATTGGACGACCATCGCCGACCGCGAGCCCTGTCAGAATATGAACCGCGACTGCAAATCGGGTACTGGTTGGCACGACACTCTCCGTATGTGTGTAATCATCACTATTACAGATATTTCTGCCCGTCAATCGGTTTTTGAAGTTTTTCTCGCAAATGCGCCTGATCCGATCAATCAGCCCGCATCCTGTAGGTCCTGATGGAGCATTTCCCCCGCACTGCATGGATCCGGAGCCTAGATCCGATTGAAGCAGCATCGCTGTTTTGACAACCATTAGGCCGTTCGCACAATGCACGCTTGGCTTGTTAAAGGCTGAAGGTTGGAGAAACAGGCCGCGCCATGAAACCAGTGCCGAAGACCATTGTCGTCTGCTTACGGATTGCAAATGATCGCCAAAATTCAGGCCGTTTCTATCGAGCATGCCTTGAGGCGATCAATCATCCAGCGACCCGCGGGCCCTGGCGGCGCGTCGACGCGGTAGATCGCCGACATCGGAAGCCTCAAACCGCCTGCGGGAATGTCCTCGATGGACAATTCGATTAATCGTCCCTCCGCAATATCTTTGGCAACGACATGAAGAGGCATTCCGCCCCACCCCAGGCCGCTCAAGAGGAAGGCATGCTTCGCAAAAAGGTCGGCAAGGCGCCAGGTGGATGACGACATGACACCAAATTCGCGGCCTGTTGAAAGCTCAGACCGATCCGTCAGCACCAGCTGAACATGGCGCGCAAGATCCTCGCGCGGGATCAAACCGCTCAGCTCGGCCAGCGGGTGCCGGGCGGCGGCAACCATGACAAACTCGACGCTCGTAATCCGCTCCGCCACGAGGCCCGGCGGCAATGTGGGCAGTGAACCCACGAGTCCAAAGCTCGCTCGCCCGTCGATGACGGGCTGCACCGCTCCGCCCAATGCCTCAACGTAAAGCCGCAAAGGTGTTGCGGGAAACTCCTGGCGAAATTCGTGAGACACGTCTGCTATTGTGGCGATGGGGAAAAACACGTCGATGACTGCGGCCAGTTCGGACTCAAGACCGCCCGCGATACCTTTGGCGCGTGCTTTCATACCATCGACAGCGCGAACGACCGAGCGAGCATCGGCCAGCAAGACCTCGCCTTGCTTGGTGACCTTTGGATAGCGGGCAGAGCGATCGAAAAGAACGACGGACAACTGCCCTTCCAGATTAGCGATTGTTTCGCTGACCGCTGACTGCGTCCTGCGAAGCCGCCGTGCAGCAGCTGAAAAGCTCCCCTCATCCGCAGCGGCGACGAATGTCCGGAGTTGGTCCAAAGATACACCGTCGAGCATGCAGCCTCCTCTATCGCCATAACCGATGGATAGCATCGAAAAATATAGGCTGCCGCCATTTATGCAAGCGTGAGATCTAGTCATTCACACTAGCCGTTGCACCTCCGCATCAATCGTGCCAGCGGCCAACACCACACGGAGCATACCATGAGAAATCATCCCACCGCCGTCGAGCTCTTGCGCGATAGCTTGGATACTTTTCTTGCCAAGAACATGAAGGGCTGGTCGGAGCTTTGCGACGACAATGTGGTGGCGGAATTTCCATTTGCGCCGGAGGGATCGCCCAGGCGCCTGGAAGGCCGAGAAGCGCTGTACGAGTATCTGCGCAACTACCCATCGGTTATCGATGTTGCCTCGATCCCAAACCTTCGGATCTATGCAACGGATAATCCAGATGTCGCCATCGCGGAATGGAGCGCTTCCGGCAAGGTTCTAACAAACGGCAATGCGTACGAGATGAGCTATGCCACGTTCGTGACCTTCAAGAACGGCCTGATGACCAATTATCGCGAATACTGGAATCCGCTTGCCTTCATCCAGGCAATGAGCGGCGCTCAGTTTTAGGCAGCCGTCAGCCTGGCCGCTGACCATTCACCGGCCAAGCGCGCCGATCCAAAATACCCTTCCCCACGCGAATGCGGGACAGCAGCCCATGACCTCTCAAGCGAAGATCGCCCTCATCACCGGTGGCAGCCGCGGCCTCGGCCGCAACACGGCACTGGCCCTTGCCAGAGCAGGCACCGATGTGGTGATCACTTACAAGAGCCAGGAACAGGAAGCCGCCAAAGTAGTCGCCGAGATCACAGCCCTGGGGCGCAAGGCAACGGCCATCCGGCTCGACACCGCCGACACATCCTCCTTCAGCGCCTTCGCCGAAACACTTCGCGGCGAGTTGAGCACGATCTGGTCACGCAGCCAGATTGATTTCCTCGTCAACAATGCGGGGATAGGCGCGCATGCCTCGATCGAAACGACGAGCGAGGCCACGTTCGACCAGTTGATGTCTGTGCACCTGAAGGGCGTCTTTTTCCTCACCCAGACGCTTCTTCCGATCATTGCGGACGGCGGTCGGATCGTCAACGTCTCAACCGGCCTCACGCGCTTTTCGCTTCCAGAATATGCGGCCTACGCCATGATGAAGGGCGGCATCGAAGTATTCACCCGATATCTCGCCAAGGAACTCGGAGCGCGGGGTATTGCCGTCAACACGGTGGCACCCGGTGCCATCGAGACGGATTTCGGCGGCGGTGTCGTGCGCGACAATGCAGCCGTAAACAAAATGATTGCCGGCCAGACTGCGCTTGGTCGCGTGGGCCTACCCGACGATATCGGACCTGTCATTGCATCCCTGCTGGCCGAGGGAACCGGTTGGGTGAACGCCCAGCGCGTCGAAGCCTCCGGCGGCATGTTCCTTTAAGTCCACAAAGATCTGAGGAGGTTACAATGGAAGCTGTGAAGCCAAGTCATGACGGTCGCGTGGCTGTCGTCACGGGGGCCGCCCGTGGAATAGGCCAGGCAATCGCTCTCAAACTGGCAAGCCACGGTGCAACGCTGGTTCTGGTCGACATGGAAGAGGCGCATGACACCGCGCGCATGATCGACGCAGACAGTTTGATCGTCACAGGCGACGTCTCAAGCGCTGCGGACTGGCAACGCATCGATCAGACGATTCAGAACCGCTTTGGTCGTACGGATATTGTCGTCAACAATGCTGGCATCGGCTCCGAGCGGATAATTGACGATCTCGACATTGAACTATGGAGGAAGACGCTTTCCATTAATCTGGAAGCTCATTTCCTCAGCGCCAAACAGTTTGTGCCGCAGATGCGCAGACAAGGCTGGGGCCGCTTCGTCAATATTTCGTCCAACTCCATCGGCCTCGCGATACCCGGCATGAGCCATTACATGGCATCGAAAATGGGCGTCATCGGCTTTGTGCGGGGACTGGCCAATGATGTTGCGGATTCGGGCATCACCGTGAATGCCGTTCTTCCCGCGATCACCAACACCCGCCTGACGCAGGACATGCCGGAGGAGATCAAACGGCAAACTTGGCAAGGCCAGGCGATCAAGCGTTTTGCACAGCCGTCCGATATCGCCGGCGCCGTAGGGTTCCTCACGAGCGAGGATGCATCCTTCATTACGGGTCAGGCGCTTCCTGTTGATGGCGGTCAGTACAAGATCTCGTAGCGGTGTGATCGCATGTGCGTGATTGGCTTGCCAAGCTGTGAGCCGGCCGCGCCACTCTCTCCAAGCCATTCCCAAGGACCAAGACATGACAGACCTCACCAGTGGTGCAAATGCACATTCTACTGACGTCCTCTTTGAACCTGCTCAGATTGGCGCGCTCGCGGTGAAAAACCGTATCGTCATGGCCCCGATGACAAGGTCATTTTCGCCGGAACGCGTCCCCGGCCCAGATGTCGCAGCCTACTATCGCAGGCGCGCTGAAGGTGGTGTCGGCCTCATCATCACCGAGGGTACGTGGGTGCCACACTGAAGTGCGTCAGATGATCCCGCGGCACCAAATTTCTTCGGCGATAAAGCCCTTGCCGGCTGGAAGCATGTCATTGACGAAGTGCATGCGGCAGGCACGCTCATCATGCCGCAGCTCTGGCATGTCGGCCAACTGTTCAAGGAAGGCACGGGCGCTTCGCGTGGCCACCACTTCGGCCCATCAGGCCTGACGGGCGGCTTCGGCATTATGCCAACGCCATCTGATGCACCCGCAACACAAAAGGAAATTGACGAAGTCATCGACGCCTATGCAAAGGCTGCGGCCTCGGCAAAGGAACTGGGTTTCGATGGCGTCGAGCTCCATGCTGGACATGGCTATCTGATTGACCAGTTCTTTTGGGAAAAATCCAACATTCGCAGCGACCGATATGGTGGGAGCCTCGTGGACAGGACGCGATTTGCGGTCGAGATTGTCGAAGAGATCAAGCGTCGGACTGGTTCGAACTTCCCGGTCATGCTGCGGTTTTCGCAATGGAAGATGCATGATTTTTCCGCACAACTGTTCTCCACGCCGACCGAGATGGCAGCGTTCCTCGCGCCTCTTGTCGATGCAGGCGTCGATGCCTTTCATGCATCCCAGCGCCGCTTCTGGGAGGGAGAGTTTGATACGGATGTCAATCTCGCCGGCTGGGCCAAGAAGCTCTCCGGAAAGCCTGCGATCACCGTCGGATCCGTCACCCTCCAGCGCGATCTCATCGAGAGCTTCGGGGGGACGGGCAGCGATGCGACGGACAATCTGCCTTTGCTGCGTGACAGGATGAGACGCGGCGATTTCGACTTCGTGGCGGTCGGACGTGCATTGATTGCCAATCCCGACTGGCCGCAACGCGTCCGTGCCGGCCGGGCAATCGATTCCTACTCCGCAGCAATGCTGGCGGAGCTCGGCTAGCCCTCAACCTGCCACTCTTAAAACTGACCCATCGGACGCGCCGATGGGTCCCATCTTAATATACCGGCTGCCTTCTGAAGGAGCGTCATGCCAAATAGGTAGCCATGATCAAAACCATCCAAACTCTCCTAGCCCGCTTCACCAACAAGGCCAACCCGGCACAACCACTGGAAACATTTCCCATGACCACGATCCTCCACATTGATTCAAGCATCCTCGGTGGTTATTCGGTTAGTCGCACCCTGACGGCGGAAATCGTTGCCAAGCAGTTGGCTCTTCATCCAGGCGCCAACGTCATCCGTCGAGACCTGGTGGTTGATGCCGCCATGCACCTGTCGGACGCCCATATGGCCGTCTTCCAGGGCGGCGAAGTCGGCAATGCGGCGCTTGGCCAGGATCTGGCAACCGGTGGCGCCTATGTGGACGAGCTTTTTGCAGCCGACATCATCATCATCGGGGTACCGATGTACAATTTCACCATCCCAACGCAGTTGAAGGCCTGGGTTGACCGTGTCTGCGTTGCCGGCCGCACCTTCAAATATGGTGAGAAGGGCCCAGAAGGCCTGGTCACTGGCAAGAAGGTGTTCATCGCCTCTGCGCGTGGTGGCGTCTACACCGGTGACAGCCCGGCAGCAGCGATGGAGCACCAGGAATCCTATCTGAAGGGTGTTCTTGCATTCATCGGCATCACGGACGTGACGGTCATTCGTGCTGAAGGCCTTGCACTCGGCGATGATGCCAGGGGTGCCGCCATCGCCGCCGCCAAGGCCGAAATCGAGGCGCTTGCAGCTTGACGTTCTCTCTTCTCGAATTGCTTGAGACAAAGGATCTATCATGTCACAGACCAATCAAATTGCAGTTGCCGGACGCTTGCTTCTGGCAATCGTGTTCATCCTCAGCGGCGTCGGCAAGATCGCAGCACCGGAAGCCACACAGGGCTTCATCGCATCTGTTGGCCTCCCCTTCCCGCTTCTGTCCTACCTGGTTGCCGTCGTGGTTGAGCTGGGCGGCGGCATCCTGCTGGTGGTCGGCTTCCAGACAAAGCTGGTCAGTCTTGCGCTTGCAGCCTTCACCTTCGCAACCGCCGTGGTCTTCCACCATGATTTCGCCGATCAGAACCAGATGATCCACTTCATGAAGAACATATCGATCATTGGCGGCCTGCTGCAGGTGGCTGCATTCGGTGCAGGCTCTCTTAGTCTTGACGCACGCCGCCTGCGGGCAGCGTAAGTCGACGAGTGGTTCCGTCGTCCAACGACGTCCCCACAACGGCGGAACCACTTGTCTAATTGCACTTAACATTTGAATGGACCAAACATGGAAATCGGCATCGACAGTTTCGCGGCGACAATTCCAAACCCTGCAACGGGTGTCACCGTACCTGCTGCCGACCGGATGGAAGCACTGCTCGCAGAGGTCGAAACGGCGGATCTCGTTGGTCTGGATGTCTTTGGTATCGGAGAACATCACCGCAAGGAGTTTCTCGATTCTGCACCAGCGATCATTCTTGCAGCCGCAGCAGCCCGCACAAAGCAGATCCGCCTTGCAAGCGCGGTGACGGTTCTGAGCGCTGCAGATCCCGTCCGGGTCTTCCAGGATTTCGCAACGATCGACCTTATTTCGAAGGGGCGTGCCGAAATTGTCGTCGGTCGCGGCTCGTTTGGCGAGGCCTATCCGCTCTATGGCTTTGCCATGAACGATTATGAAGCGCTATTTGTCGAAAAACTCGATCTTCTGATGACGCTTCGCGACAAAACCAACGTGACCTGGAAAGGCCGCTTCCGGCCGGCCCTGTCCGGCCAAGGTGTCTATCCGCGCCCCCATCAGGAAAAGATGCCGATATGGCTTGGCGTTGGCGGAACCCCGCAATCCTTTGTGCGGGCCGGCGCACTTGGCCTTCCGCTGATGGTCGCCATCATCGGAGGATCTTTCGAGCGTTTCCGCCCATTGGTTGACCTCTATCGAGAGGCAGGCAACCGCGCCGGCCACGCGCCGGAAACGCTGAAGGTCGGCGTGCATGCAATGGGCTTCGTTGGCGATACCGACCAAAGTGCTGCCGATGCCTTTTTTCCCGGCTGGGCTTACATGTTCACCGAAATCGGTCGTGAGCGAGGCTGGTCGACGGCGACGCGCGCGCAATTCGATGCCATGCGCGGGCCCCACGGCGCCTTCCTTATCGGGAGCCCCAAGACGGTTCGAGAAAAGATCCTGGCAGCCGACAAGGCGCTGGGCGGCATCTCGCGCCTGACGTTCCAGATGAGCTCAGCCATGCTGGAAACAGAAGCAATGCAGCGCTCGATCGAGCTTCTGGGCACAGACGTTGCGCCGGCCATCAGGGCCGAACTCGGCGGCCGGTCCCATGGGTGAGCTCGTCGGCGGCCAGTGGCTGAAAAGCGGCATGGAACGCGTATTGGCCGACGGTGAGCTAAGACGGCCGGCATCGGTCTTTCGCGACTGGATTGGCGCTGACGGCGATATCCTTTTCAAGGCTGAACCAGGGCGTTACCACCTGTATGTGTCGCTTGCCTGTCCATGGGCGCACCGCACGCTTATCATGCGCAACCTCAAGGGATTGACTGGACTGATCGATGTCTCGGTGGTGCATTGGCTGATGGGCGAAGACGGCTGGACCTTCGATCCAGCCCCGGGCGTCGTGCCAGATGCCCTGAACGGCGCGAAATTCCTGCACGAGATCTATGCGCTGTCCGACCCGTCCTGCACGTCTCGCGTCACGGTACCGGTGCTGTGGGACAAGGTCCACCGGCGGATCGTTTCGAACGAATCCTCGGAGATCCTGCGGATGTTCAATACCGCTTTCGATGACTGTGGCGCAGCGGTCGGCGACCATTATCCCGCAGAGCATCGGGACGAGATCGACGATATCAACGACCGCGTCTATGCCACACTGAACAACGGCGTCTATCGCGCAGGCTTTGCGACAACGCAGGCTGCCTACGAGACGGCTGTGGGCGAGGTCTTTGCGACACTGGACTGGCTCGATCAACGGCTGAGGCGGCAACGCTACCTCGTCGGGCATATGCTGACCGAAGCGGATATCCGCCTGTTCACGACACTCGTGCGCTTCGATCCGGTCTATCACGGACACTTCAAGTGCAACAAAAGGGCGCTTGTCGACTACCCGGCACTGTGGGCCTATACACGCGACCTTTTCAACCATCCAGGCTTTCGCCCGACGGTGGATTTCCACCATATCAAGCACCACTACTACGCAAGCCACCCGTGGCTTAACCCAAGCGGCATTGTCCCAACAGGCCCTGATTGCGATTTCGACTTTCCCTCGGGGCAAGAGGCACTCGTCTGAATCGCTTGCACATGGACGTGGCCACCATGTGCTCGCCCTGACATGACACAAGAACAAGGAAATCCGGAATGACGAGCGTTGCGATTATTGGGACCGGGAAGATTGGCTCAGCGCTCGCAACGCGCTTCCATGCCGCCGGTGTGACGGCAGTGGTCGCCAACAGCCGTGGCCCAGCTTCACTGGTCGAATTCACCGCACGTTTCGAAGGCAGCATTCGTGCGGTAGACGTTGAAGAGGCCCTGCAGTCCGATATCGTGATTTTGGCCATGCATTTCGATTCCGTGTCCTCAGCCGTCGGAAAGAGCCGCGAGTGGGCCGGGCGCATTGTCGTCGACGCGACAAACGCCATCAACTTCCCTGACTTCACGCCACGCGACCTGAAGGGAAAGCTGTCGACCGAGGTGATCTCTGAGCTGGTTCCAGGAGCCCGGGTCGTGAAGGCCTTCAATACGCTCGTCGCACCCATACTGGCAGCAGAACCGAAGACGGAAGCCGGCAGGAGGGTGCTTTTCCTGTCAGGAGACGAGGCCGTGGCCAACCAGGAGGTAGCAAACCTGATTGACCGACTGGGGTTCTATCCGATCGACCTCGGCGCCTTACGCGCCGGCGCGCCGATGCAGCAGTTTTCCGGGCCGCTTGCCAAGATGAACCTGCTCAAGGACTGAAAGCGCCCGATATGCATTCGGCATGAACTTGCAAAAAACCGGGCGGGCGACATCACCCGCCCTGTCGTTTCAGGCGCGCGCCCATCTTTTCCGCCTGTATGGGCGACTGTGTTCAGTTGCGATGCCGTTGCAGTCGGGCGAGAGAACACGAACCTTCACGATCGTGACGGCATCGGATGTCTTGACTAGCGCTGAAGATGTTCGTCGAAGAACATCGCGGCTCTCGCGATGGCCACTCTCGATTCCGGGGCCTCAGCGACGACGCTCTGGAAAACATGCGGCATGCCTTCGTAGAGATCGAGCACGGCGTTATGTCCACCGCCGCGGATCGCTTGGTACTGTCTGACGAAATTGCTGAGGAAGATCTCGCGCGTCCCACCTTGCACGAGCGTTGGCGGAAACGCTTTTTCGTACTCGCCATAAACAGGGCTGAGATAAGGGTTTTGATGGTCAGCGGGATCAGCATAGGCTTCGGCGGACCAAGCCAACATCTCAGGCGTCAAGGTTGGATCTGAATGCGCCAAGGTCAAGTAGCTATCGCCAACACCGCTGATATCTGACCACGGCGAGACAAGCCAAAGTGCACCCGGTAGTGCAATTCCCTGATCCCGCATCTTCAGGACAGTACCTGCCGCCAATCCGCCGCCAGCCGAATCGCCGAAGAACCCGATTGAACCGGCGTCGCGCCCGGAGGCAAGCAGAGCCTTCCAGACCGTGAGCACCTCATCCGTGATGGCCGGCCAACGCGCTCGCGGTGCGAGCGTGTAGTCGATCGATATGACCTCGATACCGGTCGCTTCCGCGATCAGCGACGGCAAGCCAATCATCGTTCCAGCCGAGAAATACACATATGCGCCACCATGCACGTAAACGAGCACGCGCGCGTCTTTGTGATCGCCGCTCGGAATAATCCGCACGATTGGAACACCACCCAGCTGGTCACGCCGAGTTGTGGTCCCCAGTCGAACAGCGAGTTGTTCGTTGACCGGTGCGAAGACGGCCTCCAGCTGCCTATTGACGCTGGCGAAATCATCGTCAGACGATGGCTTCACTGGTGCCGGCGCCAACTGGCTGACCTCGTATAAGGCAGTCAGGATCGCAGCCGCTTCAGAAGATACCGTTGGTGGCACCTGGAAGCGGGCCGAGGATGATGACGTCGTTTCACTTATGGTCATTTCAAACTTCCTGCAAATGTGGGTGGGCCAGCATAAATTGTGGGCATGGAGCGATGCATCTGCATGAGGGGAGCTGCAGTCGAAACATCTTGGAAGTCTCAGGTTTGGCTCACTGTGTGTGACCAACGATAACAGCCGAGAACGTTTCGGCCTGTTGCCGTTACGCATTTTGTTTGGGCAGCTGCGATGGCTGCACGATAGCGCGGCAATGTCTGCCCCGCACGCCCGACGCTGGCTGGCCATTGTCCGGAGGACAAAGGCCAACCCGGCCGAAATGCGGATCCGTCTCCCGACTTCAGATCATCCCGGCTGCGATCTTCTCCGCCAGCATCATGGTCGGGAAACCCGTTGCGACCGAGGGAATGTCGGGCCAGATCGAGGCGTCCACGACGCGCAGGCCCGCGATGTTCCGCACGCGGCCTTCGCCATCGACCACCGCAGTTTCATCGCGTGGACCGCCCATGGGGACCGTCGACGTAGGATGCTGATAGGTAGTGACGGCGCCCGCCAAGGCAGCCTTGACAGACGCACGGTCACTGGCATTTGCGCCAGGCATAAGCTCGGAACCGATCATTTCGGCAAAGGGAGCATAGCCGGCAATCTTTCTGATCATCTCGACCGCATCCACAAGCCGCTCCTGGTCCGTGTCTTCTTTCAGGAAGCCGAGATCGATGATGGGGGCAACGGTCGGATCAAGGCTTGCGATCTTCAGCGAACCCACGGACTTCGGGCGGACGAGGGCTGCTGCCAGCAGGAACATTGCCCCCGTGGGAGATTGACTTCCATCCGGGATTGGCATGGTCGTGATGTTGATATCCGCCTCTCCCTCTCCTGCATGCTTCGAGCTTTCCCAGAGCATCGCGCCGATCGGCGGAAACGCCAGGCCAACGGCTTCCTTACGGATGGACCATACTGTCGGCATGATCGGATGGTCCTGCAATCGGGTACCGACCGGCAACCCTGCAACCACCCGGATCCCCAGCGGATCCAGAACGTCCTGCGGCCCGATGCCAGAGCGCATCAGGATCGCCGGGCTGACATAGGCACCGGCAGACAAAACAATCTCACCGCCTGCGATCTCCTCGCCTGTAGAGAGCCGCACCCGCGTTGCGCGGCCATCTTCGGTCACCACACGATCGACAAGCGTCTTGTCGAGTATCTCAAGATTTTCGCGAGCCCTGACTTCCGCACTCAGCAAGGTCATTCCGGTGTTGAGGCGTGTGCCCATCCGGGTATTCATGATGTAGGGCCCGACGCCAAGCGGCGAGGTAGAGTTAAAGCCGCTCGTGGGTCTGTAGCCTGCACCGATAGCGGAGGCGACAAAGGCTCGCTGCTGATCGGATAACTCTTCATCGCCCAATTGATGGATCGGAAAAGGACCTTCGCGCCCAGTACCCGTTGCGCCCGAAGTCCGCTCAAGTGACGCGTAGTGTGACTGCGCCTGCTCCCAAGTAAAATCGATAAGATCATGGGTCCGTGCCCAGCGAGCATGATCAGACTTGGGCGTCCGCATAGCGACGGCGCCATTGATGGTCGACGTGCCTCCAAGAACCTTTCCGCGAGCCAGCGGGATGGAACGACCGATAACACCAGGAGTGCTCGCAAAGCCCCAGTCATGGTCGGGATCGCCGCCGATCATGTCCTGCCGTCGGACGACATCAGGATAGGCATCCGGCGCATAGGCAGTGCCTGCTTCGATCAGCAGAACACGACGGGTTGGATCGGCGCTCAACCGATTGGCCATCACCGCACCGGCCGATCCGCCACCGACAATGATGATATCGAAAGTCGAGCGACCCAGGGTTCGGTGTACAGATGGGGTGGTTAGAATGTTCTTGGTCATGAGTTCCTCCTGTTGGGCAGAGCGGCGTGATCTATCGGGAAGGCGCTGCACGTGGAGATCAGCTATAACAATCTCGAAAATACCGGGATAGCCGGTATTATTCTGTACAATCCATCGATAAAATCGATATATCCGGTGTCGATCCTGAAAGTCTGGCTATGGTGATGTCTGCATGTTGAGGGGATGCCGCAAAAGACCTGGCGACCGAACAGCTTCCTGATGACCTTGTCAGTGCTTGCGGCCCTGGCGGCGGCGGGTGCCCGATGCATCACGTCCGAGACAGCAACCGCCAAAGCAGACGCCGCCAGTGCAAAGGCGCTCGCATCGCATTCCGAGGCGCTGATCGCGCGGCTGAAGCTGGGGATCGACAAGGACAGCCGGGAGCTTTACGGCAGCCGCTCCGAGCACAGGGCGCGGCTTCTCGAACAGATGGAAATGCGACTCCAAGAACTCGAAGCTGACACCGGAGGAGGTGCCATCTACAGCATCAAAAGCGGACGTTATTCGATGGCGACAGTCGCCAATTAATCCGTGTCATCGTGACTTGGCAGGGTGAGCTGGTATCTGCGTGTCGGGGGTTGCCAAGGCAGCATTGTGATGCACATGTAGCTGCGTGCTTTCCTTCCAATGGTATGCGGCCATCATGTCCAAGCTCTTTTCACCGTTTAACCTACGTGGCGTCACGCTGCGCAACCGCACAGTCGTTTCCCCGATGTGCCAGTATTCGGCTCAGGATGGCTTTGCCAATGAATGGCACTATGTACATCTAGGGCGCTTCGGAATGGGAGGCTTCGGCTTGGTTCTGGTTGAGGCCACAGCGGTCCTGCCCGAAGGGCGCATTTCGTATGCCGACCTCGGTCTATGGAAAGACGAGCACATTGGCCCACTTGCCCGGATTGTGAATTTCCTGCACGGCCAGGGTGCCGCCGTGGGCATTCAACTTGGCCACGCAGGCCGAAAAGCCTCGACTCCGGTTTGGCGGGACGAGGCAGATCGGCCTGTAACAGAAGAGCAGCGCCGCGCCGTTGGTTTCGAGCACTGGGTTCCCGTAGGTCCGAGCGCACAATCGAACGACTCAACCAACGCTGACTATCAGGTCCCCAAAGCTCTCGACAGAGTCGGCATCAGCCGTGTGGTCGATGGATTTGCGGCTGCTGCTACGCGCGCCAACCAGGCAGGATTTGACATGGTTGAAATCCATGCCGCGCATGGTTATCTTCTCAATCAGTTTCTGTCGCCGCTCGCCAACCATCGATCCGATGAATATGGCGGTAGCCGATCAAATCGGATGCGGCTGGTTCTGGAAGTCACCGAGGCCGTCCGCAATGTTTGGCCAGCGGACAAACCGCTTCTCGTTCGCCTATCGGTCAGTGATAACAATGCCGACGGCTGGCAGGTGGACGACAGCGTTGCGCTGGCAGTGGAACTGAAAGCACGAGGTGTCGATGTAATCGATTGCTCTAGCGGCGGCTTTGCTCAGGGTCGCATCAGGTCCGCGCCAGCTTATCAAGTCCCCTTCGCTAAGGCGGTAAAACAAGGCGCCGGCATCCCGACTATCGCAGTCGGACTATTGGGCGATGCCTTTGAAGCTGAAGCGTTCATTGAGAACGGCGATACAGATTTCATAGCTTTAGCGCGGGGTGCGCTCAACGACCCCAACTGGCCGCTACATGCCAATCGCGAGCTTGGCGGCGACTACAGTCTTTGGCCGGTCCAGACCCGTCAAGTCGCCGAACATGATCGCATCCTTTACTCTCCTCGATAAAATCTCACTTGATCGGATCTAAGAGCGCTACGAAATAAGTTCGATCAGCTGGACTTACGCGCCTTGAAGGGATTTGAACTTCCGACCCCTTATTTCCGAAAGCCATGACATTGATTTCGTTTAGATTCCCGCCCGACCGTCGATGGCTATTTGAAACTTTCGTTGCTTTTCTATAGCTGTGTCTATCGGTCGCCCCTGATCCTCAACGTCAAGGTATCAGAAGTTGAAGGAGCAAAACCCTACGAAACACGCCGAGCAGCGGCATGGGATCGAAGACATGGTGTCAAAGACACACAGAGACTCTGGAGGGGGCAACATCTGATCTATGGGTACTTCGATTGAACTGAAGGTGAGTAGCGTCTCCCTCGACTATGCCAAGAACAATATGGGTAGCGATTACGGCTACCTCTTTCAGAGCCAGGATTTGGCGCGTCGGCCGTGCGACGGCATAGACTACGACTACTATGCCGCCCATCCTGAGGAAGAAGACGAGCTCGCGGAGAGCGAGCTTTCGTTCGTTCGCCCGCTGTCGCGTGTCGTTCCGAGGCTGGAGATCCTTGGCCATACCTTGGCGACAGCCAGGTCGGAGTATGAGGCACTCGCGTCCGAGTCGGCTAGCATTTTCGAGATGGTGTCGGACGGACAGCAGCCGGAGTACCTGACTTTCGAGGAATTTTGCGCTCTCGCCAACCTCTTGCCCCTGACGAGCCTTGCTGACGGTTATGTCGACTATGAAACCGAAGGCCGCGACACCATTTCGCAAGGACGCTTTGCAGATCAGGCCGAGCGATTTGCCCGTGTCCCCTGGACCGAGAACTCCGACCTGTATTGGTCCGAGGCGAGCTATCTGTCGTCAAAAGTCTGCATCCTCAGCGCCGCTTCAATGCTCTTGATCTTTGCCCAGGACCCGCGGAATGCTGAGGCGGAGGTGATATGGCAGTTCGGCGATATCGTGAATGCAGGTTGGGCCGCACGGGGGGACTTTGTCGCCGGCGCGGACCGAAAGCAGACGATCTTGGTCGCGACTGAAGGTGCGTCGGATGCTCGGATCCTGCGTCGCGCGCTCGACCTCCTTCGGCCCGACATCGCGGATTTCTTCCGCTTTATTGACGGCGATGAGCGGCATCACTTTTGGGGCACCGGCAATCTGGTCCGGTTCGCTGAGGGGCTGGTTCGGATCGACATCCAGAACCAGGTGCTGTTCCTTCTCGACAACGATGCGGAAGGGGTGGATGCGTACCGCAAGCTCAAGGATCTGAGTATGCCGGCGAACCTGCGCAGCATGGTTTTGCCGAATGTTGAGGAACTGCGGAGCTTTCCGGCACTTGGCCCGGAGGGGCTCAGCAACTGCGACATCAATGGCCGCGCCGCGGCGATTGAATGCTATCTCGACCTCAATCTTCCCGGCTATCCGCCGGCGCAGGTGATCTGGAGCAATTTCAAGCGCGAGATAGCATTGTGGCACGGTGCCTTGGAACACAAAGAATCGTATGACCGCCATTTCATGAAGCATGATGCTCACGAACTAGCGTCCGGGAAGGATGATCTCTCCAAGCTCAATCAGGTCCTTGATGCAATGGTCGTTGACGTTTCATTGCTAAGCGCGGCAGATCCGCGCTAACCTGGAGGCGTCAGAAGGACGTGATATGAGTGCAGCAGCGATTCTTGATGAGATGGCTCGACGCGACAATATCGTCGATATTTTCCGCCGCGTTCTCGCCCGTCATGGAATTGTGCTGGCCATGAACCGCATGGACTTTCACCTGTGCGAGAAGGTGATCATCGAAATCACGTCTCAACCTGCCCGCCTTTCGACAACCGTACTGGATTTCATGTTTCCCCATGAACCCGCTCCGAGCACGGTCTACCACTATACCGGGTTCAGCGGATTTCAGGGGATTGTCTCATCGGGCGAGCTTCGGCTCTATCCAGTCCGCAACCGGCTTGGCCAGGGTGGAGAGCTTGAGGCATTTGCAAAGGCACACATACTTGACGGTTATCTAGACACCTCACAGGGTGAAGAGTTCTATAAGGCCCTATCGGATGACCTATTTTATGCTTCCCTGACGCGGATTCCTCCAAAGGATCCACTGCTGATGTGGGGAGCATTTAGCGGAGGCACCGGAGTACGTCTCGAACTCAAAGTTACACCTAAACCCGCCGCCGCGCTTCGGCCGATCTATTACGAAACGAGCGGGTCGATGACACTCCTACAAGAAATAAACGATGCGCTGCGAGCTGCAGGAGAGCCTCCGTTCAATCCCTGGACGATCTCGCGCGCTGGCGCGTTCTATCTGGATTGGACCGTTGCAATGGAAGACGAGGTCCGCCTTCTCGTCAAACGGCATCCGGATGGTGTTGACCTCGCCCGAAACGATGGCGCCTCCGAGTACTGGCCGATCCCGATCGACCAACCCAATGGCTTTTGCGATCTGCAATTGACCGGCGTGCATGTCTCTCCGGGCGGCAATAGAGACGCGATCATCGCCTCCTTGAAAGGTACGCGCTTCGCCGCCGTTTCAGTCACCGGACCGTAGTCGCGCGCCCTGCAACCGACGGGATGCGAAGGACCTGGTGTTCCTCGGCTCAGCAAATCTGAGAGTGGGCGAGATCGGCCTCAATTTCGAAGTCGTTCCTCTGGCAACGTCCTTGCTCGCGGGCCGAGCACCGGTTACCCTTGACTATCAATCAGGATCTTCTGTCATCCGCGTTGCTTCGCTCCGAATTTATTCGTGCTGGCAGTATCCCTGTCGCAAGACGGCCTTAGCCGCAAATCGTAGCCTTCATGGAAGAATGCAGAAAACTCTTCACCCTGATGGATTCTGAGGGTTCTATCGCCTTTCGGTTAGCCCCCGATCCGGCCGGACGGTGATGTCCTAAGACAAAAAGTTGAATCAATTTCGTGCGCAAAGCGACACGCGAGGAGTCCGCTACATGAAGGCGGGTTGGATTTGTCTGGGGCTGCATCCCGCTGCGTGCAGGCAAAGTACCCTCTCCGATGCGGTGGACAGCTTAGAGTGAGAGGCGCTAATCACAAGCGTGGCGATGCGCAACTACCACCGATCGGCACGGTGGCGTGTATTGGTCCAAGTCTAATTTGAAATGGCCCACCAATAGGTCGAGCCGTATACTGGGATGTTGTTCTGCTGCGACCAATTGAATTTCTTCCACATGTTCTGTTTGGGATTCCCACCAAATTTCGCTTCATCACGCAGCCAATTATAGGCATTTTCCGTAATCCACGTCCGCTGCGGCAGCTTGATCTCGGTAAGCTTGGCCGCATAGTTGGCCGCCCGCCCCACCCAAACAATATCATTATCGCCACGTACGCCCGTTCGGGCCGCTCGTAGCTGGCTCGTATCGATGCCAACAACCTGACTGACGGCAAATGTATTTTCAGAATACTGGTTGGTGAGGGCGGGATTGATGACGCTTTGGACCGCCCAATTGATTTTCAACCCGCAAATGGCGGCATCTGAGGTTTGAGTGTTGCCAATAAATACCGCCATCACTCTGTCACCGTCGTAGGACGTGATAACGCCACCACTATCTCGAATGATCTTTCCAGAGCAAAACAAAAACGTTTTGTAGATCTCGGCGGCCTTTTGCCAACCGAGAGTGTCTACCATGTTGGTGGACCCAGTCAGATCCGCGTAGAGAACCGTGGCGCGGTCAAACTCGACGGCATCATTAGATAGCTTGAGATCGGTCGGCGCCGGCACGACCTTCCCTGCCCGCGTCGCCCATTGTTCACGAAACGTCTGAGCCGCATGATCTTGAAGGTCTTTCAGAAGGCCCATTTGTTATCCGTTGTTTGGACCCATGGTCTTGATGTGGTCGCGCAGCTTGTTGCACGCCGGCGCTAGGAGGGCAGCCATGTCCTTGCCAGCTTCGAAACGGTAGGGCACGGTCGTGATCCCGGTCATATCGCTTGGCAATTTCAGCTTCTCATCACGCGGTTCCATCAGGATCGAGCGGGCACGTCCGAGGCGGCCCATAAACAGACCCAACTCCAAGATCACGTTGTCACGCGGTGTAGGCCAATCCTGGCCTCGGTACGCCGTCATGTCGTCAGCGTGAGCGACCGCGATCGCAAAATCGGAGTCGTCAATCGCGGCCTCAAGAGACTCCATCGTGTAATTAGCAATGCGGAAAACACCGTCTGTCCACACCGTGCAGGTAAAGGGATCGTGCTCAAACGCCTCCTGGATAGCACGAGCGATAGGCAGGCCTTCGACCGATGAGATAATGAAGACGCGGATTTTGTCGCGGTGAACGTTGACCAACTTGTTGCGTTCTAGCAAACGCCGGGAAAGCTCTTGGGCAATATTGCGATAGAGGTGTGGATGCCGGCCCGCGATATCGTCGAACTGAGGTTCCGTCAGTTTCGCTACGACGACTGACATTTGTGCAATCACCGTGGCGGAACGCTTCTGCGTAGGTTGGATAGCAGCCATCTCGCCCACGCAGTCGCCCGGACCACGGGTCGCAACAGGATGGCCATTAACAACAATCTGGAGCGTTCCGTCGAGAATGAAATAGATGTCGTTGCTGTGGTCACCCTGCCGGATCAACTCATATCCCGCCGGATGCTCCTCGATCGTGCACTGGTCGGCCAACTCGACCGCAATGTCGTCTTTTCCACGTACCAGTTTCTGACCTGCCAAAGCCTCGATACGAAGACGGCGCCCTTCGGTGCCCTGAAATCGTTCTTTCATAAATCCCCATCCCTTTTGAGGAAAATTAATGCAACCGCCAGGCGAAGACAATTGTGCCGAGTTTATCGGCTGACAACTCAGCTGCGCAATCCCCAGTTTCATGACCTTGTGAGGTCAGGAGGAATGACTGTGCGTACCCGGCCCGTCGCTTTAACGAGTGAGTTCAGATTACTCCCCACGCGCGAAACCTCCCCCTCCCCGTCATCTCCCGCAGGCCCAGCTCCAAAACAATTCGCCGCGCCGCCTGCGGCGTCACCTCGAGCGTCTTTGCCACCATCCCGGCCGACACGAGCGGTTTCGCCATCACCAGCTCGACCAGTTCCGGCAGTCTTGAAGATGTCCGGCGCCCATCGAGCTTTCGCTCCATCATTGTTCGCGCCAGCGCCAGCCTGTCATGCTCCTTGAGCCCGATCTCCGCGGCCGCGATCAGTCCGTGGGCGATGGCCAGCATCCGGGTTTCCCGGTCGCGATGCCGACGACGATCGACTGGAATGGTTTTCAGACCGAGATTGAAGGCGGCAAGATGGGCGCCGGTGGTAACGCCGGCCTGGCGCAGAATGGAGGCGGCCAACAGCCGGCCAAGCCAGGGTGCATGCTGCAGGACGGCAAGCTCATTCCAGGCATCGAGGGCGACGATGGCCTGCAGCACCGCCGGCAAGTTTTCGGCCTGACGCAACACGCCACGCCATTCATTGAGCCGGGCATCCTCGTCCCAGTCGAGATCATAGACCAGCGGATCGGCCGGAGCCCGGCCGGGCTTTTTGGCTCGTTCGATCGCAGCGTCAGAGCGCGCGAGCAGCGCATCGATAGCAGCATAGTCGACGCCGGGGAGATCTTGGGCGTCGTCGGTGTCATCCCCCTCCCCTTCCGCGTCGATCGCGATCGCCGGCCGAATAACTCCGGTCGTCGCAGCCTCGTCCGCGCCGTCCGCCCCGATCCCCGAGGTTTTCCGCAGCGAGCGGATGCCGTCGGCAGAGAACGCCCAATCCGGCGATTGGCCGGCGATGCGCCGACGGGTTCGCAGCACGTCGCGGGCGATTGTCAGCTCATGGGTGGGTGTGCGAATATCGCGGGTGGCGTCATGGAGGACGAGGTCTTCGAGGTGGACGAGTTCGCCGTCTATCCAGAGCGAGGCGCAGGCGTCGGTGAATTGGGATCGTTCGATCCATCCCTGGCCGACCGGTGAACGGGCGATACGCTCGTCCAGACGCGTCAGGGCGACACCGGCTTCGAAAGCCGGCCGCATCAGGGCTGTCATGCTGAGTTTTATCAAATCGTAAGCCATTGAAATCATGGTAAATGATTTGCTAAAGGAACTCCATTAATAAGTTAGTGTTCCTCACACGGTATAATTGCTGGCTAGATCTCTAACCATCGATAAGTAACCCTTATCGGAGGTGATCGAGTCTGCTGGTTGACCCACTCCAAGCCAGAGCCTAAGATGTGAAACTCTGAGCTGGAGAAGCATCCGATGAGCACCACCGTCAAGATTTCAGAGGCCAAGGCGCATCTGTCGGAGTTGTTGGCCCGTGTCGAGGCCGGCGAAGACGTCATTATCGCGCGGGGCAACGATCCGATTGTACGTCTCTCGCGCATTCGCAAGGAGACCGATCGGCAAATACTGCTCGAAGAGGTTCGAGCCGCGCGCACCAAGATGCAGCCCGTTACGCATGAGGAGATCATGACGTGGCGCGATGAGGGCCGCCGGTGACGGATTTTGTGATCGATGCATCGATGGCAATCGCCTGGTTGATTCCAGAAGAATTTACAGATTCCGCCGATGCGGTGGTCGCGACAATATCGGATGCCTGCATCGCCCCTTCTCTGTTCTGGTTCGAAGTTCGCAATATCCTTGCTATGTCCGAACGCCGAGGCCGGCTCGGAACGGGTGGTGCACTGATCTCCATGGAACGGCTTCGCAGATTGCCGATTGACGATGCCGGGATTGGCAGCGACAGCGCGATCCTGCTCTTGGCCTCAAGCCATGTCATCAGCGCGTACGACGCAGCCTATCTCTCCCTGGCACTCAACAGGAATTTGCCTTTGGCAACTCTGGACCGGAAGCTCGCCAATGCGGCTCGCAAGGAAGGTCTGACCGTCCTTGGGCCATTTGCGCATGGGGACTGAACAGACTCCAGTGGCCAGGCGCGTCGCCGAACTCGACACCATTGCCGCAGTGCTGCCGATGGAGCGGCGCGACGAACTCGCGGAGCTTCTGACCGACCAGGATGTCGAGACGCTGCGCCATCTGGTCAATCAGGGCATGGGCGAAAACACCCTTCGAGCCCTGACGTCTGATCTTGCATATTTACAGGCTTGGTCACTGGCTGCCACCGGCCGCTCGCTCCCCTGGCCGGCACCTGAAGCACTGCTTCTCAAGTTTGTCGCGCACCATCTCTGGGATGCGCAGAAGCGCCTGACGGACCCGGAACACGGCATGCCAGCGGAGGTCGAGCAAAAGCTCCGCATTCAAGGATTGCTTCGGTCGCCCGGCCCGCATGCGCCCGATACCGTGCGCCGGCGCCTTGCCACCTGGTCGACGTTGACGAAATGGCGCGGCCTCGATGGCTGTTTCGGTTCCCCTGCCCTCAAATCCGCAATCCGACTGGCCGTGCGTGCGACGCTGCGGCCAAGGAAGCGGAAAAGCGCCAAGGCCGTCACCGGGGACATTCTGTCCAGACTGATCGCAACCTGCTCGACCGGGAGCCTGCGTGATCTCAGAGACCGGGCGATCTTGATGGTCGCCTTCGGTTCTGGCGGCCGTCGCCGCAGCGAAATTGCCAGCCTCAGGGTCGAGCAGCTGCAGCCGGAAGAACCGATCCAGATTGACGGCGCCCCTCCGTTACCTTCCCTGTCCATTCATATTGGGCGCACGAAGACCAGCGGCGCCGACAATGATGAAGTCGTCTACCTCAGCGGTCGACCGATCGATGCGCTGAACGCGTGGCTTGCGGCTGCAAAAATCGACAAGGGCAGTATCTTCAGGGCGATTGATCGCTGGGGCAATGTTTCGCGTCGGCCGCTGGACCCGAAGGCCGTCAATGACATTCTCAAATACCGGGCGGAGTTGGCGGGCCTCGATCCGACGGAGTTTTCAGCACATGGCCTGCGCTCCGGCTATCTGACGGAAGCGGCCAATCGCGGCATTCCCCTCCCCGAAGCCATGGAGCAATCTCGGCACAGATCCGTCCAACAGGCCTCGGCCTATTACAATGATGCTCAGCGACGCAGCGGACGCGCCGCGCGGCTACTTGGATGAAGAACCCAGGGACAAGAGCTAGTTCGCGCTGCCAACCGCCGCACCATACAAATCGCGACTTCTGCCGAAGTTAATCCCAGAATTCCCGGGCAGGCACCGTTCTGCTTAATCTTTTGGCCGATTACCGATAAGGCCAGAAATCTTAATCAGATTAATTCTTGTTTAATGGACGTGCGTTAAATGTGACACGTCATCTTAGGGGGGCTCCTACAGCATCGATACACTTTGGTCGCGGCCATATGGCTCTGCGATGCGCCAAGACTGTGGCTGTAAGACCGATTCCCGCATCACTCGGAGTCGCCATGTCACGTTTCCGCATCTCCACCAGGCTCTATCTGCTGGTTGGATTATCACTGCTCATCGTCAGTCTGGCTATGGCAGTCACGCTGTCGACAACCGCTGACCAATTGCTCGAAGAGCGCAAAGATCTTCTGCGAACAGTCGATGAAGTCGCCCTCTCGATCGTCCAGAAACGGCTTACCGACGCGCAAAATGGGTCGCTTTCGGAAGACGAAGCACGCGAGGCAGCGTTAGCTGAACTCGCTGCGGTTCGCTACGGAGATAGCGGTTACCTGTGGGTAAATGACCTTCAGCAGGTTGTTCTGATGCATCCCATAAAACCTGAGCTTAATGGGAAAGATGTCACGGACATGAAAGACCCCGACGGCAAAGCCCTTTGGGTTGAATTCGTCAATGTCGCAAAAGCTGAAAAGAGCGGTTTTGTAGATTATCGCTGGCCGAAGCCGGGCATTGATAAACCTGTTCGCAAACTGTCCCACGTTACTCTGTTCGAACCATGGGGGTGGGTGATCGGCAATGGCGTTTACGTGGATGATCTGGACGCCAAGGTCTGGGAAAGTGCCAAGAAGACCGCTGCAATGGCAGCGGCAGGCTGCCTGTTTATGATCATCGGAGCGCTGTCTATCATCCGCTCGGTTACTCGTCCCATTCGGCGCCTGCAAACGGCGATGAACAGGATTTCTGCCGAGGATTTCGCAGCCGCTGTACCGGATGTAAACCGTGGAGACGAGGTCGGAGACATGGCAAGAACGCTTGTTTCACTGCGTGACTCCGTCAATGAGAGAGTTCAGGAGCGGCTTGCTGCGGCCGAACTCCAGCGCCAGATAATTGATCGCGAACGCGAAGAGTCGCAGCGCTCCCAGGAACTGCATGCGCAAAATCTAAGCGTGGTCGTGCGAGAGCTTGGTGCCGGATTGAAGCGGCTCGCCGACTGCAATATTCGCATTACGATTGACGAGAAGTTCCCGGCCGACTTCGAGCCTCTCCGCCACGACTTCAACAACTCGATCGCCACATTCCAGGCCACACTCGAGCAAGTTCTCCAACAGACTCAGGCCCTCCAGAACAACGGGCAAGAAATGCGCGAGGCATCTGACAATCTGGCAAAACGAACTGAGCAGCAGGCTGCAGCACTCGAACAAACCTCCGCAGCACTGGAACAAGTGTCCTCAACCGTTAAACTCTCATCATCGCGCATGCAGGATACCAGCAAGCTGGTTGTCGACGCGAAGGCTTGCGCATCGGCCTCTGGAGTAGTTGTCCGCGACGCCGTCGAAGCGATGGGCCGCATTCAGGCCGCTTCAGACGAAATCACCCAGATCATTGGCGTAATCGATCAGATTGCTTTCCAGACGAACCTTCTTGCGCTCAATGCCGGCGTAGAGGCCGCTCGAGCTGGTGATGCCGGTAAGGGTTTCGCGGTTGTTGCCCAGGAAGTGCGCGAGCTGGCTCAGCGTTCGGCCGTCGCGGCCCGAGAGATCAAGGAGCTGATCGGCAAATCAGCGGAAGAAGTCGCGTCCGGTGTCCGACTCGTGAATGAAACTGGTACGGCTTTGGGTTCAATTGAGGAGTTCGTCTCTGAAATCAACAGCAACGTTGATGCCATTGCGACTGCAGCTGCCGAACAGGCGCTTGGACTGAGTCAGATCAGCGCTGCAGTCAGCAGTATCGACCAGATGACGCAACAGAATGCTGCGATGGTCGAAGAAACGACAGCCGTTAGCCACACGCTGGCCGAAGGATCCAATTTGCTGGCCCATCTGGTCAACCGCTTCAAATTGAATAGAAGGGCCACCATCCGAGAAGGGGACCAGATCGTCGAACACAGGAATTCAGGCGACTTAGGTCTACGTGCCGCTTAGACAAGCAACGATGGGGCCGACATCTAGAGCATGTCGGCCCACCAAGCTGCCCTGATTCCCGAAAACTTTCCTTCGGACTGAGGGAAGTGCTCAAGATGCGGAGCATGTGCCGCCGCTTTCTAGGTTAGATTCGGTCGAAACTCCCGACAGCGCAATCCTCATGCATTCGCGATGTTTTAATCAGCGACTGCTAAAGCTGGTAGACGTCGCTTAGTCGGCAGTTCGTCACTGGATCGCAGTTGTAAGTCAGCGCTTTCTGCGTGTCGCAATTGGGTTCGCAAGACCCGCCCTCGTTTCGGCGAGGTGGCTTAGGGACCTAAGCTTGGCTACCATCTTATCAATCGTAAAGATCGTTCTTAAACAGATACCGAGCGCCAAATGGAAACAGCAATGCGACCTTACCCGATCGCAGCGAACGAAGGCGAGCGTCTTTCGGCACTAAGAAAACTATCGCTGTCCAAGACGGGCGCTGATACCTCACTTGATACTCTCTGTCGCACAGCGCAGGAGCTTTTTGCCGTACCCGTGGCGCTTATTTCCCTCGTTGAAGACGACCACCAGTGGTTTAAGTCATATTGCGGCCTCTCCCTCAATCAGACATCCAGGGAGGTATCGTTTTGTGCTCATGCCATACAGCAAGATGAAGTTTTCGTAGTATCCGATGCCACCACCGACGACCGCTTTTGCGCAAATTCTCTGGTGAAAGGTGACCCTTTTATTCGGTTCTATGCTGGCGCGCCGATCTCGCTAACGCCTGGCATTATCGTCGGCACACTTTGCATCATAGACCGGGTTACCCGATCATTCTCCGACAGCGACCGGGAAAAACTCGCGAGCCTGGCTCAGGTAGTAGCCGCGCTCTTGCAACTGACAAAGGTTCAAAGCCAACTGAGTGGAGAGAATCGTCGGAAATCAGCGATTTTTGAGAATGCCACTGCGGGACTGGTCATACACGATGAGCATGGAGAGACCCTCGACTGCAACACTAAGGCCGCTCATATCTTAGGTCTGACGGTGGAGCAGGTCCTGGGGCGCAGCGCGGTCGATCCGAGCTGGGCATTGATCGATGAGCATGAGGTGCCTTTACCTGCCAATGAAACGCCAGCGATGCGGGCTCTCTCTGGGCCAACTACTGTTCGAGGTCAGGTAGTCGGCATCAAGACAGAAGGACACGATACGCGCTGGCTTCGCGCTGACGCACAGGTCTTCACAGTAGAAACCGGAGAGAAGCAAGTCCTCGTCAGTTTTATCGATGTTACCGATGAAGAAACCGCACGACGAGAAGCCGCCACAACGCGTGAGATGATGGCGACCATCATTGAGACTATCCCGGACGCCATCGCTGCTTACGATCAGAACGACCGCTTGCTGCTCTGCAACGCCGCGTATCGCGATTACTATTCCGCCTCAGCACCCGCAATCAAAATCGGCGAACGCTTCGAAGATATCCTGCGCTATGGTTTAAAGGCAGGGCAGTATAGGGATGCCGGAAAAACCCACGACAGCCACGAGGCGTGGCTTAGTACACGACTGAAGCGCCATCGTAATCCTAACCGTGACACGATGATACAGCACTTGGATGATGGGCGTTGGCTTCAGGTCCGTGAGAGAAAATCTCCTTCCGGCATAATAGTCGGCGTGCGCACTGACATCACGGCTGTGAAGAAAGCTGAGGAGAAGGTCCGCCTTCTTGCAGACAGAGACCCACTCACGGGACTGCTCAATCGCAGGTCTTTCATGCGCCAGCTCCAGAACGCTGTTAACGGGCGGCGACCTGAAGATGGATCGGGCGCTATCGCAATTGTGGACCTTGATCATTTCAAGGACCTCAATGACACCCTGGGACACGATAGCGGTGATCAATTCCTGCAGGAGCTTTCTCGTCGTCTCCAGGAGGGCGTGCGCCCCCTCGATAAAGTTGCCCGATTGGGAGGAGACGAGTTTGCTTTGCTACTCCCAGGCCTCGCAGATCGTGACCTTGCCCTCCAGGTCGTCCAGCGGCTCATGAAAACTGTGACTTGCCCGATACAAGTTTCGGGCAAGATGATCGAACCGCAGATGTCCATAGGGGTGGTGAGCTATCCTGCTGACGGCACAGAAGTGTTAGAGCTTCTGAAGAACGCCGACATCGCCATGTACGAATCTAAAAAAGCAGGCCGCAATCGCGTTACCGTGTTCGATCAAGTTCACAGGCAAGCTGTCTCACGTCGCAGCTACATCGCTGAGCGACTGCGCCAGGCCCTGCGCAGCGATGAGCTGGAGGTGGCGCTACAGGCACAAGTCCATATGAAAACGGCGCAGCATGTCGGATTTGAAGCCCTCGCGCGTTGGGATTTGAACGGCGTGCCGATATCGGCATCCGAATTTGTTGCAATCGCCGACGAGTTCGATATGGGTTCAGAGCTTGATATGCAGATCTTGCGAAAAAGTCTGCTAGCAATCAGGGTGCTCAAGGACCGTGGCCTGACCACCGGCTCCCTAGCCGTGAATATGGGTGCACGATTGTTGCGGAACCCGCAGTTGCCGACAATTGTGAACTCAGCGCTTGCCGAAGCGCATGTGTCTCCGAACTTTCTGGAGCTAGAGATCACCGAGGGAGTGATGATGGAACGGGGGCACGAGATGATCAAGACCAATCTCGACGCGCTGAGAGACGAAGGCATTTCCATCGCACTCGACGATTTTGGAACCGGTTATGCGTCACTCACCCATTTAACACGTTTCAAGGTTGATAAGATCAAGATCGACAAGAGCTTCGTGGCAGATGTTGCAACATCAAGCGGCGGCGATGCGATAGTTCAAACTCTTGTTCTTCTTGCCAAGTCCCTGGGCATAAGAACCGTGGCCGAGGGCGTGGAGACCAACGAACAACATCGTGCGTTGACTGCTTACGGCTGCGACGTCGGACAGGGATACCTCTTCCACCGTCCGCAGCATCAAATCGAAGACGTGGCGCGATACCTTGAACATTTTTCGTGAGTTTGTATTTGCAGCCGGGTGACAGGCGGCCTCGGCCGTGCGCGCTCATGCTTATGATATCGCTCCCCATGCATTGGAGAACTGTAAGCGGTGTTGCGCTCGCACCTTGACTGAGATTTGAGTTTCGATGCCTTGAACCTTAGCGTCGATGAGCGCGGTAACTCTAGGTCATTGTCGACGTGGTCATGTCAGCCAGCCAGTGCCAATCCTCCCTGACGACCGATGTCCCTCTCAATTTCTCTGACCAAGCTATCGAGCGCTGGATCTCTCGACTTGCGAGCCCGCCGGATGACGTATGCCAAGGACGGGGGCAGAGGCAGGCGGTCGGTCATTATCTGCATCTCCCCTCGGATATGGCGGTCACTCAGCAACGCCACGCCCATTGTCGCGTTGACGGCGGCTACAATCCCGGCCGCGCTTGAGCACTCGAACACGGTTTCGAGAATCGAGTTCTCCTGGCCGATGTCGAGTGCCCATTGTCGATAGAAGCATTCATCGTCGAACGACAAAAATGGTATCGGCTCATCCTCCCGGATAAGCAACTCCGGGTGCTTCACCCAATGAAGGCCCTCTCGGAACAGGACCACGTCGTTCGGTCGCACCTCGTGGCTGAAGACCTGGACGATTGCTGCATCGAGTTCTCCGCGCTCCAGCATGGCGCGGAGAACCAAGCTCATGCGGACCTTGGTTCGGACCGCGACATTTGGATGAAGCCGCTTGAAGCGGCCAAAAATGCGAGCGAGATCAGTACATGCAGTGTCTTCGGTGAGCCCCAGTAGAAGTCTCCCCGCGAGTGGCGTCTTGGACAGACTTATCAGCGCCTCGTCGTGCAGCCCAAGGATGCGGCCAGCGTAGTCCAGCAGGTCTTCGCCAGCGGCTGTGAACATCGGTCCTCCCGACCTCCGTCCGAGCAGCTCGCAATCCAGGCTAACCTCAAGCCTTTTGATCTTGTGGCTCACCGCTGATTGGGAGAGACCGAGTGCGGCGGATGCTTTCGTAATTCCGCCATGTTGGCGGATTGCGCAAAGCGCCCGCAAAGCGTCGATTTCGAGGCGGCGACTGTTCAGTTCGTTCATGGTCATATCCGTCTGATTGTCCGTGGAACGAGCCTACCACGAACCTTGTAAACCATGACAGGGATTCAAAGAATGTCATGCGTCCATCGATATTTGTCATGTGCGATTTCCGCGCTTTCCCCGTACCCGTAGATCGTGTTCCTCGCGATAGAGCCCCAATGACCGACACCTCTCTACCTTCCGTCTCTGCCAGTCGCCATCCTCTGTTATGGCCATTGCTCGCCACGCTTCTTATCATCGGATGGAGTTCTGGGTTTGTCGGCATTCGATATGCCAATCAGGAGGCGAGCGTCATGCTTTTGCTCTTCTGGCGGACTTTGCTCTCGGGTTTGATCCTCCTGCCCTTCGCGTTGGCCATCGGACCAAGGATATCAATGCGTGCGGTCAGGGATCAGGCGCTATTCGGCGTCATGGCGGTCTTCCTTTATCTCGGAGGCTTCGCGCTTGCCATCGAGCAGAAAGTGCCAACCGGGTTGGTCGCGCTGATTGCCGACCTACTTCCGCTCGCAATAGCCGCCCTTTCCCAGCCCGTCCTCGGTGAGCGGCTGACGCAACGGCAATGGCTGGGCACCGCGATTGCGGTCGTCGGCGTCTTGATCGTCTCCTTCGACAGCCTCAGTTTCGGTACTGCTCCGATCTGGGCGTACGGTCTGACGGTAGGTTCGATGCTGGTGTTCGCCGTCGCCTCAGTCCTGCATAGGAGATGCAAGACTCAACACATGCCGGTCCACCAGAGCCTTTGCATCCAGACGCTGATGGGGTCGGTTCTCTTCGGCCTGTGCGCATTGACGCAGGGCAGCCTTGCCCCACCGATGACCCGAGACTTTGCAATCGGGATGGTCTGGCTAGTTCTGATCGCAACGTTCCTCGCGTATGCGGTCTACTATACCAGTCTTCGGCTGTTCCCGGTTGCCAAGGTGAGCGCCGCCATCTACCTCAGCCCACCCGTGACAATGCTATGGGCCTGGATGTTGTTCTCAGAGCCTCTGACCTTTGCGATGTTCGCCGGGCTGGCAGTGACCTTGGTTGGCGTATGGCTGACCTCACGGGGCTGACCACTGGGCAATCGGCGACCACAATACAATTGGGAGAATATTGGCGAGCCCATCGCTGTCCCTGACAAACGTTACGCGGCCTGATGATTCCAGGGAAGCAGATCATCGATCTGTCTCTGCTTATGCCCTCTGACGATGGCTGAGAGCGTGCACTCACCTATCCAGCGAGCATTGAGTTTGCTTCGTGAGAATGCAGTAGGGCCTTGACACCAGCATCGTCAGCGTGGTCCAGCATGATACGCGTGATCTCCGGCAGAGCCATTTGGAAGGCTTGCACGCAAGCGGGATCGAATTGGCTGCCAGCGCCAGCGATAATGTGATCGACTGCCTGTTCAACCGGCCAAGCTTCTTTGTAGGGCCGTACCGTGGTCAAGGCGTCGAAATTGTCAGCGAGCGCCACAATTCGAGCAGATAAGGGAATCTCCTGCGCAGAAAGTTGATGCGGATACCCCTTTCCATCCCACCTTTCATGATGGTTGCCAGCGATTTCTGCTGCCAGTTGTAGCAGACTGGACTGGGATTCCCGCAGGATCTCACAGCCGACAAGAGTGTGCTTCTGCATCTCCGCATACTCTTGCTCTGTCAAACTACCCTTTTTCAGCAGGACAGCGTCGGGTATCGCGACTTTGCCGATATCGTGCATCGGAGCGGCCAGTCGAATATCGGCACAGTATTCGGGAGGCAGTCCGTACTCACGAGCGATCGCTTCAGAGTAATCTGCCACCCTTCTGGTATGTTTGGCGGTCTCTGAGTCCTTGTAACTCGCGGCCAACGTGAGGCGATCAATGATCTCTTCTTCACGAGATCGCAGCGCGGCTACTGCTTTGTCTACCTCGGCCCGTAGCCACTCGGCTGTGTCCGCAAGCTTGTTCTGCGCAATGACAAGCGACAGAAGGTTTCGGACACGTGCAAGGAATTCCAGCGGATTGATTGGTTTGGTGAGGAAATCAATAGCCCCCGCCTCTAAGGCTGCCATGCGCACCATCTGGTCGTTGTCCGCCGTAACGAATACAGCTGGCTTGCCGCGGTACTTCTCGTACCGCATTATCTCGTTGAGTAGTTCAATGCCGTTCAAAGCCGGCATTTGATAATCAATGACAGCCACGTCATAATCGAGAGATGGCAGCTCATCCAACACGTCGTTCGGCGCAGCATAGGCTAGCGCGACACAATCCAGCTTTTCGACAAGCTTTGTGAGGAATGTCAGATTGGTCGGATTATCATCTACAAGAAGAATACGCATATGCACACACTCGGTCAGGCGGCCAAAAGGGATCTATAGGCATCGATATTCTTTTCCAGATCCGACACACTTTGGCGGGTCAGGGGCCGAGTTCGAAGTTCTTGACAATTCGCGGCGAAGGCTTGCAGGCCGATACTGCTGGCAGCACCTTTAAGGGTGTGCAGCAGATGGTCCTGCTCTGCATCGTCGCCATCTTCTGAGCAACGCCGCAGTTGTTGCAGCAAGACGTCGGCATCGTTGAAGAAGCTTGCGACCAGTTCCACAAACACCTCCTCGCCGAGGGCGTCGACCATCTCCTTGCGCCTTTCCTCGAAGCTATCGTCCAATCTGGGAGACACAAAGAGGGGCGCTATAGCGGAGTCGCCTACGGATACATGTGTCTGCAGGCTTTCGCGCAGTTTCGCCAAGGTCACGGGCTTTGACTGAAATGCATTCATCCCCGCTGTGTCGCAACGTTGGCGATCATCCTCGGAGGCATTTGCTGTCATGGCGACGATCGGCACCTGACCCCGTCGCCCCTCAAGCTTCCGGATCTGCTGTGTAGCCTCGATACCGTCCATATTCGGCATCTGCATATCCATAAAGATGAGGTCGAAGTCTTCTGCCCTGGCGAGTTCCACTGCCTCAAGGCCATCGTTGGCGACAACAACTGACTGCCCAAGATGACGCAAAAAGCCGATAGCCACTTGCTGATTAATCTTGTTGTCTTCCACGAGGAGCACCCGCCGCCTCTCAAGGATCACATCACGTCCACCAGACCGCGCGACGGAGATCGGCATTTCGGCTGGCTTGGCCGGCACCTCAAACCAGAACGTGCTGCCCACCCCCTTGGCGCTCGTAACACCAATACGTCCGCCGAGTTGCTCGATGATTTCCTTGCAAATCGTCAGTCCGAGGCCCGTGCCTCCGTATTTGCGGCTTATCGTTGCATCTACCTGTGAGAATGGCTTGAACAGCTTGCCGATGCCCTCAGCGTCAATGCCGATGCCAGTGTCGGTGACATCAAACCTGACATACGATTGGCCTTCAACCAGCTGCTCGCTCACCTTGAGCGTCACAACACCGTTTTGGGTAAACTTCAAAGCGTTGCTGAGAAGATTAAGCAGGACCTGCCGTAGTCGAGTGGGATCAGATTCAATCGCAGGGAATGCGGGCGCCTCCGGATAGATTGCGCGCATCAAATTGCCGTTTTCACCAGCGCGATCTTCAAGAATATCAACGACAGACCCGACGAGCTCTGCGACCACCAGGGGCCGCATCTCCGTTGTCAACTTGCCATGGTCGAGCTTGGCATAATCGAGGATTTCGTTAATCACCTCGAGCAGAGCCTCGCCGGACTTTTGAATTGTTGTTAGACCTTGGGCAACAGCCCGGTCCGGTCCAGAAAGCTGCAAGAGTTCGGTCGTCCCGAGTATCGCATTCAGCGGCGTCCTGATTTCATGACCCATGGTCGCCATGAACTGCGACTTGGAACGATTACCGGCTTCCGCGGCAAAATAGGACTTTTGAAGGTCTTGTGCCATGGCCTCCAAACCAAGACCGGCTGTACGCACCGACGACAGTTGACGGCGCAGGGAAAAGATCAGGAAACCGACGCAGACGACGAGAAGGGCGACTAGTACTGCCGATCTCAGCTGAAGCGACAGTAGCGCGGCACGAGCGTCAGCCCGGTCTGAGCTCACTGCATTGTTGGCATAAATCAGGAGGCTTTCAGTGTTGGTAAGCAGAGGCTCAAGAGACGCATCCAGTTGCACCAGATCTCCCGGTCCGAAAGTTCCACTGGCTAGATAGCGATCGAAAATCGGTTCAAGACTGCGGATTGTGTCAAAGATTTTCGCAATCGCTGGACCTGCATCCTGATCACCGCCGAACTTCCGATCGAACGCCCCCTCCTCCAGGATCTTCATTCGCGAGTAAAGAATATCATATCCGTTCGATAGGCCTTTAAGCGTTTCGGCCGACACCTCCGGTGCCATGGCAGACAGATGAACGGCCTCATGCAACTTCCGCGTCTCTCGGTCGAGCTGATAAATCGACCATAATGCGTTTTCACGAATGCCATCCTGTAGGGAGGTATATCTGTGGGCAATCATCAGAAAGATTGCGACCAGTCCAATCAGCAACAAGGCCGCAAAGATCTTCAGGGCGACCGTCACCTTGCTGGCCGTGCGAAGAGCCTCAATGCTGACTGGCTGAATGGTCTGCATCACTGAGTGACCTCGATTTCCTTGATCTGCCAGACCGATCGAGAGAAATACTTCTCATTGTAGAGAGAGCTGTCAGTGTCGAATGGATAGATGAGGAAGAGCGGCCCCTTGTCTCGAATAGACATCGGCTCGCCATTCATACGGGTGGCAAGGATCGTGTCGATCGTCGCGGCATCCTCCATTGGAACCACCGCGACGTAGTCGTTGAGCGCCTTCACATTAAGGGTCGTTCCCTTAGCGCCAGCCGCTTCCAGTACCGTTCGAAGAAACGGTCCCGAAAACTCGATCTCACCTTTTGTCCATGGGGTCTCCATCTTGCCCGAACGACCAGCGAGTGCCTCAAGCATGGGAAGATCAAATTGTGCTGTCTCTCCAGCATTGGGATTGGCGAGGTCCGATCCTTTAATCGTCAGTACTACTTCGCCCTTGGGTGCATCTAATGCCATTGTAGGAGATGCCACCAGGCTCATAAGAGCGGCGGCGGTGATGAGCAGTTTCAAGGCCATGGTGTTCATCTTGTATCCTCCAGTCTAAACGTTGAACGAACGCGCTCTGTCGCGCCGTATTGGTTGAAGAGTGTCTGGCCGCGGCAGAGCATTTGCAAAACGCCACCTGCTACGAGAAGCTTCGCCAAATGCGGCTGGCCTCTCCGCCCCTAATCAAGGGAGTAGGTGCATTTTGTCAGGCTCCTACATCCCAACAACAGCCCGCCGAGCCATCTCGACAGCCGGCATGCTCCTCGGCCTGGTCGCAAACCGCGACAGCGACTGTCGCAGTCCCTCCGTTTCGTTGAGCAGAGCATTGCTGGCTGCCGTGGACTCTTCCACCATCCCAGCATTCTGTTGCGTTACCTGATCCAGTTGGTTAACGGCACTGTTCACCTCCGACAGCCCGATCGCCTGCTCTTTTGCTGCGCCGGCGATCGCTTTCATGTGCTCGTTGACGCTCGCGACATTGTTCTGGATACCCTCGAGCGCAATGCCCGTATCAGCCACCAACTTGACCCCCGACTTGACCTCGTCCGAGGAACTTTTGATCAGCTGATTGATCTCCTTGGCGGCCTTCGCCGAGCGTTGGGCAAGTTCGCGGACTTCCTGGGCAACAACAGCGAAGCCTTTACCCGCCTCACCTGCTCTTGCAGCCTCGACGCCTGCATTGAGCGCCAGCAGGTTGGTCTGAAACGCAATCTCATCAATGACACTGATGATGTTCGAGATCTCCTTCGAGGACTGCTCGATCTTGTCCATCGCACTGATGGCCTGTGTAACAACCTGAGCGGAGTGGCGGGCGCTTCGGCTAGCTTCCTCGGTGGCAGATCGCGCCTCGTCGGCGCGCTTTGAGGCATTGGCGACATTGACCGTGATTTCATCAAGCGCTGCGGCTGTCTCCTCGAGTGCGGCTGCTTGCTGTTCCGTGCGACGCGACAGGTCGTTCGAAGCTTGTGCGATTTCCTTCGCCCCCATCTCAATTACGCTTGCGGACCTGGAAACGGCACCGAGTGCTGACGAAAGCTGGTCAACGGTTTCGTTGAAGTTGCTGCGCATCGGTTCAAAGGTGCCGGAGAAAGTCGAGGCGATCTTGCAATCCAGATCCCCGCTAGCAAGCTTCTGGAGTGCGTCTGCAATTTGCGTCACCGCCGACACACGATCACTGACATCGTTGGCAAATTTGACCACTTTCACCACACGACCGCTGTCGTCGGTGATCGGATTGTAAGAGGCGTTGAGGTAAACGCGACGGCCTCCTTTGCCATAACGGACGATGTCGCCGAGCATTGGCTTATTAGCTCTGAGATCTGACCACATTGCCTCGTATTCTGCATCACCATCAGATCCGCTGGATAGGAACATCCGATGGTTTTTGCCCTTGAGTTCTTCGAGGCCGTAACCCACAGCATTTAGAAAATGCTCGTTGGCCGTGATAATCTCGCCGTCAGGCCTGAACTCGATCACGGCCTGAGCTCTGCTGATGGCTCTCAGCTGGTTGCGGAAATCGGTGTTTTCAATCCGCGCTTTCGCATCAGCCCACTCGACGACATAGCCAACCGTCTTTCCACCGGTCTTCAAGGGCGTCACGATCAGATCGAAGACATGCGATCCCACCTTGATCGTTGCGTCGTGCCTGCTCTTCAGAGCACCCAGCATCGTCCTCTGATGCTGCGGATTTTTATGGAAGATGTCGATGTTCGAGCCGACCAGTTTCGCCATCGAAAACTGCGGCAGTTCTGCTCGCATTTCATGCTCGGCGGCTTCAAGCAACCTGCGTGTCGCACCGTTCACGTAGAGGATGTTCAACTTTTCGTCCGCAATCATAATGTTCGCGGAGATCGTTTCGAGAGACGAAAGTTTCGCGCGTTCGAGTTTCGTCGACATGAGATGCATTGGAGCCCCTTCCCCACAACGGGAGTAAAATCAGCTATTTATCAGTTGGTAGTGCAACCGGATCTTCATGACCGGCCGTTGTGGCAACCAGCTATGTTCGCTCGCCCAGTTGTGGGCGGTGGTGAGCGTAACTGTTCTTGCCGGAATTCTTTGCTGCATACATGGCGAAATCGGCGGCGCGAAGAATAGCGTCACTGTCCTTGCCATCAGTTGGATATGCCGAGATGCCAATCGACGCACTGACAGTGACGTCCTGTCTGCCAATGTCGATCGGTCGACATATTTCCGACAGCAACCGGCGTGCAAAAGTGTCAGCGGTATCCGCGCCCTGGTCCCGTTCGAGGATCATGGCAAACTCGTCGCCGCCGAGCCGAAAGGCCATCGACGACCCCAGCTTGCTTATCCTCTGACCAATTGTTCGCAGGACTGCGTCACCGGCATGATGACCAAACGTATCATTGACGGCCTTGAAGCCATCGAGATCGAGTACCATCAAGCTGAACGGTTCAACCGCTTGCGTAATATCTGCTCTGCGTCCCAGCTCTGCGTTGAACAGGTATCGGTTTCCAAGACCCGTCATCTGATCGATGTGGGCGGCGTTCCAAAGATCAAGCTGGCGATTATGGGCGTCTGTCACATCCTGGAGCACACCCTGTATCACGGGCTCGCCTTGATGGTTCAGGCTGTACTGCCCAGCGCTTTTGAAGCGGCGCACCTGTCCCGAGGGATGGCGAAAATCGAACTCCTGCACCATGGGCTCAACACATAGCTCAGGATCCTTCGTGATAGCTTCGATGCCCTGGCGTACATCCGCAGATAGCGGCTCCAGAGCCATTTCTAATGTCACTTGAACACCGTGCGGTATCCCGTAGAGCTCGTAGATCCGATCTGACCACAACAGTCGGCCGCTTCTCACTTCATAAGTCCAGGCACCCACGCCAGACAGCTTTTCAAGCTGTGCGAGCCATGATGCCCGACGTTCGGAATCTTGTCTCAGTCCCACGAGTTGCTCTTCAAACGAGCGCCGAGCGGAGGCTGGAAAAAGCGCCACATCGTAAACCCGAGGACCCAGGTGGTTGCGCAACGAGATATTGACCAGAACCGGCGATGGCTCGGCATTTCCCTGCATAGTGAGTGCAACCTCCTGGCAGCGCCCTTCAATGTGCAGAAGCGGAATGAGCACACTCTCGAGATAGAGCCGACTTGCGGTCGTAAACTTCCGGCTAATTCGCTCGCCGATCATCTGTCGTTCGGACGCGCCGGTCATTCCGCCGAAACAGGCGTTGGCGCGCAGGATACAAAAGTTGGCGTCAACGACTACCAACGCACACGGCGCATCGTTCCAATCAGCCTCGCCATTGTATGCTTCAGAGATGAGAGTTTGCTGACCCGACATATCGTTCGATCTCTTGGATGACCTCAGCCGGATGACTGACGTGTGGGCAATGTCCCGTTGCCTTGAGTTGAACAAAGGTCGCATTCGGCATTTGGTCGGCTACGTATTTGCCAACCTCAACCGGTGCGATGACGTCCTCGGCGCATTGCAAGACCAGCGCCGGTGTGTAAGCCTTTGCCAGGTCTGATCTGTTATCGCTCCAGAAGGTCAAAGCGGCGAAATGCCTGGCGATCTCAGGGTCGGTTCTGCAGAAACTCGCGCGCAGCGTGTCCGTCAGCTCTGGACGTTCTGTGTTACCCATGATCGCGGGTGCCATTTGACCTGCCCAACCGAGATAGTTGGATTGCATGGCATCGATCAGCCCTTCGATATCCTGTTTCTCGAACCCTCCGAGATAACTTTCGCCGTCGTTCAGGTAGCAAGCCGAAGGGCCAATGAGAATCAGTTGTCGAAAGAGGTCAGGCCGTTTGCATGCAGCCAATACCCCGATCATCGCGCTCACCGAGTGACCTACGAATACTGCCGGCTCAGAACAAGTTTCCTCGACTACTTCGATAAAGTCATCAGCATAGTCTTCCAGGGACTGGTATCGCTCATAAGAGAAACAGCTTGTATTGGAATCGCCAAAACCCATGAGATCGAACATTACGATCTGATGCGTGCCCTGAAATGCAGGCGCAACATCCTTCCACATCGTCTGATTGCACCCCAGTCCATGGGCAAAAACCATTGGGTTGCTCGCAGAGCCGAAAGTCTTAACAGCGTATTTGTCGTGTGGATCTGGTTGCGTCATGGACTTGCGATCATTTTTCTGCATATGCGAAATCATGGATGTTCAAAGTTTAGGACAAGTAAAAGGTCTCGAAGATCACCTCAGCTGGAACTGATAATCACCAATTTCCGAGAAATTTTTGTTGCAGCATAAGAAGACTTGATCCACTTCGGCGCTCGTGTCGCATGGAAGTCCTAGCGTCTGGTTAGCGTCGATGCCTTCGTAGCGACTTTCACAGATGGAACAGAATTTCGCCCAAACATGCTTTACGATGAGTTTTCGCCGTTAATCGCGTCAACCATGGCACTGACACGCTCGATCGTCGCGGAGATCTCCGCAGAGGAGTAATCGACTGTGTCGGCTCCTTCCTTCGTCGCACGGGCGGTCATGTGTGCCAACCCGCTCAGTCGAGCACCAACCTCAAGCAGATATTGCTGGGGGTCCGGCTTGCTGGACGATATCTCGACCAGGATGAAGGCCGCCAAAGTCTGCATGGCGATCAGCTGATTACCATGCGCCACATAGTTTTCGACCAGTTTATCGAGGATATCGGCGACGTCTATTTGCTGTTTCATGAATGTGCCACTGTTCTGCAATCAGATTGCGGGCGGCCAAAAGCCGCCCGCTCTTTCTCAAAGATCAGAATTCTTCCCAGTCAGATGCTGAAGCGGCTCCCGCGGCCAACCCCACGGCTCCGGCAACTTTCGCAAGCATCCGACGTGCTGGCGATGCGACAGACCGAGCGGCACCCGACACTGCGACTGGGCCCGCATGAGAGAACGGCATTACATCGCCCAGCTGAAACTGCTGGATTCGACCACGAAGCCGCTCGACTTCGCCGGCAAGTGCGGCACTGGCGGCGGTGGACTCTTCCACCATTGCCGCGTTCTGCTGCGTGACTTGGTCCATCTGATTGACGGCTGTGTTGACCTCACCCAGGCCGACAGACTGCTCCTTCGCAGATGTGGCAATCGCATCCAGTTGAGAATTCATCGTCAGAACCTGTTGCTGGATAACATTCAGAGCATCACCTGTCGCTTCCACCAGGCGGACACCAACAGCAACTTCATCTGCCGAGTTACGGATGAGGCCCTTGATTTCCCGTGCTGCTTGCGCCGAGCGCTGGGCAAGCTCTCTCACCTCCTGGGCAACAACGGCAAAGCCTTTACCGGCGTCGCCTGCCCGCGCTGCTTCGACACCGGCATTGAGTGCAAGCAGGTTGGTCTGGAAGGCGATCTCGTCGATAACACTGATGATGTTGGAGATCTGGTTTGAAGACTGTTCTATCCGCTGCATTGCGTTGACAGCATCCGAAACCACGGTAGCGGATTGACGGGCACTCTCATTCGTCTGGGCTGCGATACCGCGCGCTTCCTCCGCACGCTTGGAGGCGTTGGAAACATTTGCAGTAATCTGATCGAGAGCGGCGGCTGTCTCTTCAAGGGCTGCTGCCTGCTGCTCGGTGCGCTTGGACAGATCTTCGGCACTTTTGCTGATTTCGCGCGCACCACTGTCGATCGAGCCGGTCGCCTCGGTTACGGCCTTCATGGTCTGTGCTAATTCAGATACTGCGGTATTGAAATCGCTTCTCAGCGCCTCGAACTCGGCTGCGAATGGTTCGCTGAGCCGGAAGCCAAGGTTGCCATCAGCCAACTGCTTCAACCCGTGTGCCAGGCCGGATGTGGCCGCAGCCATTTGCTGAGCGCGTTTGCGATCGGCCGCGTCAATCCGTTCCTTCTCGGTCTCATTCAACAGACGGTTTGCTTCTGCCTTGGCTTCCAGCTGTCGCGTCCTCAGGCCATTCTCCTTGAAGATCTGAACTGCCTGAGCCATTCCACCAACTTCATCGCGTCGGTCGCGGCCTGTCACATCCACGTCAAGATCTCCATTGGCAAGCTTGGTCATCAAAGTCGCTAGGCTGCGGATTGGAACAACAAGCCAAGACCTGATGGCAAAGAAGCCGACAGCAAGCGCTATGATGACCCCCGCGATATTGGCAACCAGCGTTACGATCGCTGTTTGCCTGACGCTTTCGGTCAGGGCTGCACCTTTATTATCCGCCGCCTCAACCATGACCGATGTTACCCGGCCTAGTTCTTCGCTGACCGGCCCAAAGGCAGGTTGGCATTGGGTGAGGAAGAGCTGTTGGGATGCGGCAACGTCAGCCTCGGAGACTGCTCGGCCCGCTGCCTGAAGCGTCGACTGGCATACCTGCTCAAGCACGGCAAGGCCTGCAGCCTTCAGAGCCGGGATCTCAGCATTCGACGGCATGGCGACCGCCGCAGTATCCACAAAACCTAGAAAGTCGGCTTTGTACTTCTCGAGCGCCGCCGAGGCCCTAGCGTTCAGCTCTTCGGTTCGGGACATCAAGAGATCTCCCAACGACGCGCGTGCCCCCTGCAACGATCGGTTGGCTCTGGCAAGATTGAGTGCTGCAGCAGAATTGCCCTCGAGCAACTCATGATAGGCCGCATCTGTGTTGGTGAGCTGCATGTCGCTGTAGACAGCGACGGCGATCGCAAACAAGCCGAAGAAACTCATGATGATCATGAATTTCCCGATGATCGGAACGTTCTTCATACTGAGCGGTCCCCCCTGGACCCAAGGAAATGCAGTTCGGTGTCGAGACAGTGACGAGCCCTGAGGCAATTGGCTCACCGTCACACCGTGATGAAGACAAGCCCCCCGGCGCCTCTCTCATCTCGCGTGACAGCTCCGGCTCAGCCACAAATGGTTAACGCTTGGTGCTATACCGACCCCTATTTTTAGTTGTCAGACACTTAAAATTAGGTAACTTGATTTAGTGTTTTAAAATATTTTTCGATCGGCCCAATATTGGACGCCAACGGTAGACGCAAACATAGATCATTCTTGAGAATTCAAGGTCAAAGCGTCTTCGAATTCAACTCGCCTCCGTTTTCAGGCCCGCGCCTAACGAATACTACGCTTAGATCTCGGCAGGCTCATCGCCACTCATGACGGGTGTCGACATGTGTGGACGATGAGAGGGCTGCGCTATTCAGTTAACGATGCGAGATGTCGATAGGAATGAGTGCATCCAGGCGGCTTAGGCTCTTTGAGAAATCCTCTTTTGCAGCTTTCCTGCGGTCACTGCCCCCCCGCACCCGGATATCGTCGACCTGCGCGCATTGTAGTATTCGCACAGCGCTCGGCAGACATGGCAAGCAGATTGCACTTTGTCGCCCAAGGCCTAGCTCTGCGCTGTAATCTCCTCGACATAAGCGTCGACAATCACCGCGACCTCATCGGCCGGCCTGAAGAACGGCAGCCAATGTTCGTCAGACCCACTCGCGACCCACGCCCTTACCATCTCGAACAACCGAACCTTCTCCACGCTTACGCTCCAAGCGGGACGACTTAAACTTTTCGTTCCCTCAACGCGGCCGCGCTGACTTTCTTGCACGCTCGTCGTCGAGCCTCTGCAATCCGACACGATCGCGCCCCGTATCCTTCGCCTGGTAGAGCGCGAGATCCGCGCGCCCCACGAGCTCGGCAGCGTTGGTTACAACAGACTCGCGAGTGAAGACCGTAGCGCCAAGGCTTGCGGTCACAATTGCGTAGTCGCTGCCCTCATGGGGTATGCAAAGCTCCCTGATAGAACACCGCATCTTATCAGCAATCGAGATCGCACTGTCGCAATCCGTGTTTGGCAGGAGAACCGCAAACTCCTCGCCGCCGAACCGCGCTGCGACATCACCAGATCGCCGCGCTGCGGTCGCGATTGCCCCAGCAACAGCCTTCAGGCATTCATCACCGGCCAAGTGCCCATAGCGGTCATTGTAGGCCTTGAACCGGTCGACATCGATCAGAAGGACTGCCAATGGTTGCCCGGTTTTTTTGGCCTTCTCGAACTCTTGTAGAAGCGCCTCGTCAAAGGAACGGCGGTTCGCCAAGCGCGTGAGCGCGTCCGTTTCGGCCAGACCCTTCATCCGCTCGGCAAAACTCTTCAGCGAAAGCTCGGCCTCCTTCATTGCGGTAACATCGGAGACAAGTGCCAGTACGTGGTGGTCTTCGGTAACCCGCGTTCTCAGCGACAACCAGCGGCCGTCTGTGAGCGGGATCACTTCGTCTTTGTTGATGAAGAGCGTTTGGCCAGCCGCTTGGATGTTGTCCTCATCCAGATCAATGGGCAAATCCTTCCGTTCGCCGTTGCGCACAGTAGCCCTAACGATGTCGGTGATGTGGGCGCCTTCCTTGCGGGCATAGGCGGATTTCGGGAAGAGTTCTCGGTACCGGTCATTACAGAACACGATGTTTCCATCCGGCCCGAACATCGCGAGCCCGTCGGACATTTCGGCCATGGCCTGCGCCATGATATCCCTGCTGGACCGGAGTTCCTGCTCGAGAAGCTTTTTCTCAGTAATGTCGACCGTCACCCCGGCCAACCCGACCATGTCACCTTGTCGGTTTTTCAGAGGTACTTTCGAGGTCGAATACCATCGTGGCGGCTTGTCCTCTTCGGTGAGAAACTCCTCAAAATGGTCCAGCGCCTGGCCGGTTCGCATGACATCGGCCTCGGCTGCCATCAGCTGCTCGGCTCTCTCCTTCGGCGCGAGATCATAATCCGTCAGCCCAACCATTTCAAACGACCGCATGCGCCCATTGTGGCGAGCAACATTGAGGTTCGCGACAACGAAACGGTGTTTCAGGTCTTTGACGTAATGGTAGTCGGGAGCCTGTGTGAGAGCCGCGTACAAAATATCGCGTTCCAGCGTGAACCGGCGGAAGTATGCCTGGAAGAAGCCAATAGCGGCTGTCGTTGCAAAATTTAGAACAACAATTGGCAGTCCCACCTGGTCAACCGCCCGCTGAAAATCAGCTGCAGGAAGGAGTGCGAGCACGGCAATCGAAAGGCAGCCTGCAAGCATAGCGGCACTCAGGATCGACGGCGCATTGCTCAACGGCTTTCTGCCAGCGAAGAACCAGAGTGCACTTCCAAGAACGAACACAATGGCAATCGCGGTCAAGCCAGGCGCTACCCCTGCCCCACCAAGATAAAAGCGGAAGCCCGCAGCCATGGTGGCGGTGACCAGTGCAGCCGCCGGCCCACCAAATACAGCAGCGGACTCGATGATCGCAAGGCGGAGGTCAAAGATGACCCCGACATCGAAGCGGACCGAGAGTAGCATTGAGGCGATAGCCGCCAGGCCCAACGTGATCCCAAGGCCAGCACAGCGCAGCTTGGGCGGCAACTGGTAAAAGCGATAAGAGAGATGTGTCCAGAGCGAGACAATCAACGCAACGGCGGCGAGATTGCCAGCAAGAACTTTCCAGACGTCATCCATTCTCGATCACCGCCACGCTACGCCCCGATCACTCAACCAGAAGAGACGACGCTGCGCTTTCGATCGTCCCGGAGGACGCAGTGACAAGCCCAAACCGTCAATACAGTTCGGCCTCAGTATCTACCGAAAACCTAAAGCAGCGGTTTATGATCAGCGATTTACGGCTAAAGTCTAGTCGGTCCGTCTATCGTGTTCACCAGCCTGTCCCCAATTGCCTGACTTGAAGCCGCTTGTTGCTCAGGCGCCAGACGGTTAGGGTCGGTCTCTCAACCACCAAAGAGGAACACATGGCGACCGGTACTGTAAAATTCTTTGCTCAAGACAAGGGCTTCGGCTTCATCACACCAGATGACGGCGGTCAGGATGTCTTCGTGCACATCTCCGCGGTCGGCTTCGGCGAAGCGTTGAAGGATGGCCAAAAGGTTCGCTACGAAGTAGGCCAGGACCGCAAGACGGGCAAATCGAAGGCCGAAAACGTTTCGGTAATCTGAGCCAGAACATCGAGAATTTGCGCGGCGATCCGATGGAACATCAGTCGTCGCGCATGACTATTTTGTTTGAAAAGCAAACAATTCAGTCACTGACAGTCTGACCGCGTAGTTCGGTTGCCGTCCCATCATTTTACAGGCATAAACAACCAAAATGGATAAGAAGCTTCCCTACGGATACCTCTGTCCCGTCAGCATCGCCACCAGCTAGAACCTGTTTCGAATTCCACTCTGATATAAATTAATCAGAACCTTGGCGCTCTCTTGTGCCGGCGGCGATGTCTGAGAAATACCGCGCAGCTCGCACACGCGCGCAAAGGATTTCTCTAGCAATGCCAGATCTTCAGGTGTCAGGACTGAATTCAGTTTCATGGCAACGTCGTGGATCATGTGCGAGAATTAGTTGCTCCGGCGACCCATTCAAGTCCATCGTTTTCCGTCGTGCTGATGGCGTCGCGTCACCCCTTAATCAGCAGCGCAAAGGCGTTGTCTTTCCTAGGAATTCTGGTGTTGAAGAAAGCTACTGCGCCTAGCCATCGCTTTCAGCTCTTCCTCGCTGCGAAAACCAGACTTGAAGAGGGCCACCAGCTCTTTCGCCAGGCCGAGCTCTTCATCCCTTTTGGAGTCGCCGGCCTGGTCCCGAAACAGGTCTGCAAGCACTTTGCGTAGCAAGGCCAACCCTTGCGGGCCAATCTCCTGTTCATCATCGAAATAGGTTCCACCCATCAGCCGGTTTACTCCCCCAACCACGCTTCATCAAATATCGACATGATACTACGTTCATAAGCTTCGCAACACATTCTCTAAAGAGCTGGAGGTCTATCCCGCTTCTTTTCGATCGAGCGGACCGGGCGGGCCTCCCTCATCATTTATACTCGAGCTGCCCGCTGATGTCTGGATCGGCGCCAGAAGCAGGACTTCATTACGGTATACCCACTGAGACAATCTCCGTGAGACACCAATCAGTGTATCATTTGGGTTGATTTTACAGTTATGAGACGTTACCCGAAGAAGGTCTAGAACCTAATGAGACGTTTCATGGCAATTTACGGGTATGCGCGGGTCAGCACCATCGATCAGGATCTGGCGATTCAAGAGGCGGCTCTAAAGGCGGCCGGGTGCACGGTCATCCGGGCGGAAAAGAAATCCGGATCGAGCAAGCAGGATCGGAAGGAGCTCAATACGCTTCTGGAATTCATGCGCGACGGCGACAGCCTGGTCGTGACGCGGGTCGATCGGCTGGCGCGGTCAGTCGGGGATCTGCAGGAGATCGTACGGCTACTCAAGGAAAAAGGGGTGACGCTTAAGGCGACGGAACAACCGATCGACACCAGCTCCGCGGCCGGCAAAGCTTTCCTAGATATGCTCGGCGTATTCGCTGAGTTCGAGACGAACCTTCGCAGAGAGCGACAGATGGAAGGAATCGCCGCTGCCAAGAGCAGAGGGGTCTATAAAGGAAGGAAGCCCCACGTCGATGTTGCTGAGATCTGCCGTCTTAGGTCCGAAGGCATCGGGCCGACAGATATTGCAAGGAGGCTGAGCATAGGGCGGGCTAGCGTGTATCGTGCACTAAGAGAAGTCGCATCCTCCTAGCCGAGACGGCGACATCGCGCCAGCAGCAGGCGTTCCGGCTGCACCGCATCCTTCAACTCATATGTGTTAACTGTCAAAGCTGGTTAGAGGCGCGTGCTCACTAGCCACTTAGAAACGCGACACTGGCGCTGCCGATCAGCCCCGATCTGAGCGGCAGTCCCGCTTGCAAGATCAGATCGGGGCGGGTGGGACGCACCTCTTCTGCTTTAGCTTTGAGACCGGCTAACGTCATTCTGCAGCTTCCATGCGCGCCAAAGCCTTCTTCCTTTTGGCGATGACTTCCGGATCGTTCATGAAATCCGTCCGACGGCCGGGCTTGCGGCCGCGCTTCTGATAACCGTTTCCAATGCTGCCGTCCCGAATGCCAAACATATGATCTTTCTGACCCGTCCGGGATGGGCCGCTTTTGCTACGCTCAAGTTCGCGCCCGGCCTGCATCTCAGCAACGATCGACAGCATGTCATCCAGTCGCTTATTGTCGACGACCTCCGCTCGATGCACAGACCGGAGGGTGTCGAACGCCCTGTAGGGCAGGGAAAAGCTCTGATGCATGATCTCCAGCCTGCCATCCGGGTAATCACAGACGACGACCTTCTGCCCGGCCAGTGGCCGCGAGATCTCCGTCGGATCAAGAACGAACAGCACCTTGTCGTAGCGTAGCGTCAGAGACTGCGACAGGGTGCGGACCTCCTTGCGACACATGGCGCCGTCAAGGTTCTCATGATCAGCCAAAGGCCGGTGCATGTCTTTCGGATTGCGCGGCAACTTGCCAAAACGCTTGTTGAAGTCTTCAATGAACTCAGGTGCATAGGAATTGGCCGCATCGATTGTGCTGATGCCCCGCAGCCGCATCTCTTTCACCAGGCGATCCTGCAGCGTCTGATTGGCCCGTTCGACCCGGCCTTTAGCCTGAGGCGTGTTGGCGCAGATGATGTCGATGTTCAGTTCATAAAGCGCACGACCGAATTGTGTCAGACCGCTCGTCCTGTCCGTCTTAGAAGCATTAGTCGAGCGGAAAACACCATGCTTGTCGCTGTAGAAAGCAAGCGGCTTACCCCATTGCTGCAGATAGGCCTTCGTCGCATGCAGGTAGTCAAACGTGTTCTCCGACCCTGCAAAGCGCAGATGTAGAAGCTTTCCTGTAGCGTCATCGATATAGACGAGGAGGGCGCATTTGGGACCACGGCTCTCAAACCACCAGTGATGCGATCCGTCGATCTGCACCAGTTCACCAAAGCAATCCCGCCGGCCGCGAGGCTGAAAAACCCGCTTCTTGCGTTCTCGGCGAGAGACCCAGATGCCGGCCTCGGTCATCCATTGCCGCAGCGTCTCCTTCGATACCGAGATCCGATGCAGCTCGATCAGCTTCTCGCGTGCCAGCGTCGGGCCAAAATCCAGATAGCGTTCGCGGATCAGGTCCAGGGCCGCATTGCGAAACTCCTCGCTGTGGCGTCGATTACTTGGTCGAGATCGCTTCTTCGACACAAGGGCGGCTGGACCATCAAGGTCGTAGGACCGCAGCAGCCGATGCACCTGACTTCGGCTGAGGTCGAGCAACTCGGCTGCCTGGACAACGCCAAGTCGCTTATCACGGATCTTTTGAATGACTTCGAGGCGATGCAATTCTTTCTGCGACATGGTGATCAACAAGGACATGATGACTCCGACCGCTCATGGTCTCGACCAAGCTCGAAGTCGTCATCCTTGCTCCCGACGTTGGCATTGACCAGTGCATCAAGAGGCGAGACTGTCGCATCTCTAACTGGCCCAACTGTCGCATTACTAAATAGCCCCTACATTAACATATCACATAGTGCATATTATGGAACTAAACGTTATTTGGAAAATGTTGCTTTTCTGGATGCGCTGAGACGTCGAGCGGCCTTGAGGTCACTGTCGGCATCCAACCTCAGGAAATAGTCGGGTGCCTTTTCTGCATCCGCGGCCCTTTGCGCCCAAAGCCGTGCCTGCCCATAATCCATCTCAAGGCCCTTGCCGACCTCGAGGTGGAGCCGCGCAAGCTGTATCGCCGCATCTGTCGAGCCGGCTTCGGCGGCCTGTCGGTAAAGGTCGAGCGCCCTTCCCAGATCCTCCATGGTGGTTGCCGTCTTCGCCTCACTGAGAATCGATGTGGTGGGATCTTGCGCATAGGGCGCTGTCAGCGGCGCGATAGCCAACACCAGCGTGAACAGCGCTCTTGCGACGACCGCACGCTTCAATATCGTGCTCATGGTTTCTTCTCTCCGCCGAACGTCCTGATGATCGAAGTGTCATCACCTGTCCCGCAACAGCCATTCGCGGATCGGTTCGATCGAATAGGCTATGCGCCAAGTATTGCGGTGTCCGCTGGCGCCAGCTGTGCTTTCGCCTTCAGGAATGACCGTTCCTGCGGCAAATGTGACATAGTTGATCCGGGCACCCTCCGCGTTGAGGTCATCAAAGGCAAACCGGAACTGGTCATCCGTCCACCGGCCGTCCCAGACCGCACGCGCAACTTGTGCCCCGTCTGCTTCCAGTGCCTGAGTGATGGCGTTCTGGCCGGGGAAGGCCTTTCCGTCGTCCTGGCTGACCAGGATGAAGAGCCGGTTTTTCGCCATTGGCGCCACCAGAGCCGGATCCCACTGGCAGGCGACGAGGAACGACGCGGCGAAGAAGTCCGGATATTTGATGTTCATGGCGATGGACATCATGCCACCGCCCGACTGACCCGTCGTATAGATCCGGCCGTTGTCGATATTGTATTTCTCGGTCAAGGACGTGATCAGACTGATGGTCGTGTCGAGCATGCTCGACGTATTGGAATCATCATCGGCGATGATTTCGGCATATTGCGGCGCCAGTACAAAGCAAGGACGCACTGCCTGATCCGCAGGGCTCGCCCACGAAATCGCGCCTAGGCCCTGAAGCAAGGTCGTGCGCGTTTCACGACTCGTCGCTCCAGCATCATGCATGAAGTTGACGAGCGGATAGGCCTTCTCCGGGTCATAGTCGCGCGGCACGAACAGATTGTAGCCAAGCCTGTCTCCCGTCTGCGGATCGACATATTCGAGCTGCTGGAAGTCGTCGACGATCAGATTGCGAACGGCTGTAGTGCCGAATTCGGCTGCAGCCATTTCTGTACCATCTACCGTTGCAATGGCCGGCAATAAAACGGAGCCTTCGGGCTTAACCCAGGCTGTATCGGCCACGGATGCCTCGCCCGCCTTGCCCGGCCCGCCTCTTCCTGTGGGCTTCTGGCCCTGGTGGGACGCTTCCACGGCAAGGGACGCGTCATCGTCTTCTGGCGACAGTGAGACGATGACATACTTTCCTAGCTCGGCCCGATGAGCAGGATCGGGTGAAGTCGCCGGATAGACATCTACAACGGTACGGCCAGCAACCTTGAACGTATCGACTGACAAGGCATCCGACCGAATCGCTTCAGGGTATGCGATGGCGACGGCGACGAAGCGAAGCCCACTTCCGAGCACTTGCGTAATAGCGGTCGCGGCCACCGGCGACCTACCCTGAGCAAATAACGGAGCGACCACCGTGGCCAGGCCACCCGTCGCGGCTAAGCCAAGAACAAATATACGGCGTGACAGCATTATAACGTTCCTTTCGATCGCGCACGACGCGCTGATCGACCTTGGAGTTCGGCGCAGCGCGGCACTCGAACAAGATGAGGCGCTCCGACGTGTTCAGGGTTAGTCTCTTGAATCGGCTCAAGCATGGTCGATGAATCAGCCACGGGCGAGGCGGACGTATCCCAACGATACCTCCGCCTCTTGACTGCCGACGACGACAATGTCGCCATCAAACCACGATTGGTGTGACCCAGCCCACGTTTCCGCCTTCGGCGCTATCAACGACGGCTTCAACGAATGCGACCCCCTTCAGCCCGTCATAGGTAAGCGGAATGTTGCGCCCAATGGACGTTGGTTCACGCCCCTCCAGCCGGGCTCGGATCGCCTCCGCAAAGCCGCAGTACAAGTTGGCAAAAGCTTCGAGATAGCCTTCGGGATGGCCAGGCGGCGTGCGAGAACGGACCTTGGCGTCTTCCGACAAATCGTCCGCACCGCGCTTGATCGTTTGCACGCGGCCATCAAGCGGCGTGTAAATCAACTCGTTCGGCTGTTCCTGAAACCACTGGAAAGACCCGGTCGAACCGAAAACCCGCAGCCGCACGCCGTTCGAATTTCCGAGCGCTACCTGCGATGACCACAGAAGACCTCGCGCACCTCCTTCATAGCGCATCATGACATGGGCGTTGTCATCCAGAGCGCGTCCCGGAACAAACGTCGCAAGATCGGCGGTTAGCGTTTCGAGTGTAAGCCCAGTGACGAACCCGGCAAGATGGTAAGCGTGAGTGCCTATGTCGCCGATTGAACCGCCTCGTCCATTCTTTTTCGGATCGGTGCGCCACGCCGCCTGAGCGTTGCCATTCTGCTCGATCGCGGTTGCCATCCACTCTAGCGGATATTCAACCTGGACCGTTCGGATATCGCCGATTTCGCCTTTGGCCACGCGAACACGCGCCTCATGAACCATGGGATAGCCGGAATAGGTGTAGGTGACGCCGACGAAACGACCGGATTCCCGCGATAATGCCTCGAGAGCAATTGCATCCTCGATCGTCGCCGTCAGGGGCTTCTCACAGATGACATCGAACCCAGCTTCGATCAGGGCCTTGGCGATTGGATAGTGGGTGAAGTTCGGCGTGCAGATCGCCACGGCGTCGACACGGTCTTCGCGTCCACGTTCACCAGCAATCAAATCCTGGTACGTCCCATAGCTTCTCGCCGGATCGAGACCCTCGTTGATGGCGAACTCCCTGCCACGGTCCGGGTCGACATCGAACGCGCCGGCGACCAAGGTCCAGTGACCATCGAGGCGCGACGCCAAACGGTGGATGTTGCCGATATAAGCTCCCTGCCCACCACCGACCATACCAAGGCGAAGAGGTCTCCTGCTCATTTTTCCTCCAGTCCGAGCATGGCCCGGTTGGCGCTGCGATTTGCGCCCGATTTTACGAAATCGTCGAAAGCCCTATCCGAGACGCGAATTATGTGATCGGCAATGAAGCGCGCGCCTTCAGCCGCGCCGTCCTCGGGATTCTTGACGAAGCACTCCCATTCGAGCACCGCCCAGCCGTCGAAGCCGTAGGTCGTCAGCTTGGTGAAAATAGCACCGAAATCGATCTGACCGTCGCCGGGGCTTCTGAAGCGCCCTGCCCGTTTGGACCATGGCTGGTAACCGCCATAGGCACCTGATTTTCCGTCGGGGCGGAACTCGGCATCCTTCACGTGGAAGGTCTTGATCCGCTCGTGGTAGTGATCGATGAAGGCCAGATAGTCCATGCCCTGAAGAACCAGATGCGACGGGTCATACATGAGATTGGCGCGGGGGTGCTCATCGACCTTGTCGAGGAACATCTCCCAGCTATGACCATCATGCAGGTCCTCGCTTGGGTGAATCTCATAGCAGACGTCCACACCGTGCTCGTCGAAATCGTTCAGAATCGGTTTCCAACGGCGGGCAAGTTCATCGAACCCTTCTTCAACAAGACCTTCCGGCCATTGCGGGTACGGGTAGAGATAGGGCCACAGGAGTGCCCCTGGGAAAGTTACGTGACGATCGATACCGAAACGCTTCGATGCACGTGCGGCAAAGCGCAACTGCTCTTCCGCCCAGGCGCGCCGCGCGCCGGGATTTCCTCGAACATGTTCGGGGGCAAAGCTGTCCATGATCTTGTCATGGGCCGGATGCACCGCGACAAGTTGTCCCGTAATGTGCGACGCCAATTCGGTAATCTCTAGCCCATGCTCACCAAGCATGCCCTTGAGGTCATCGCAGTAGGTCTGACTTTCGGCGGCCATCTTCATGTCGATCAGCCGGGTGTCCCACGTCGGTATCTGGACACCCTTAAAGCCCTTGTTCGCTGCCCAGCGGCCGAGGGATGGCAACGAATTGTATGGGGCGTCGTCGGCTGCGAACTGTGCCAGGAATACGCCTGGTCCCTTGATTGTCCGCATCTCAGGCCTCCAGCTTCTTTGCCGGCACGGGAGCGTCGTCGTAACCGCCATAAACCGATTGATCGAACGGGATGACCGCCCCGGTCATCATGCCACTCTCGTCGGATGCCATCCACAGCACTGCGCGGGCAACTTCCTTGGGATCGAGAATTCGGCCGAACGGCTTTGCTGCGGCTGCGCGGTCGATGAAGTCCGGATCGCCCGTCTCAGAGAGAATGAGTTTGCGCTCGTGATCCGAGTTCATCCAGCCCATGTCCAGCTGGTTGACATGAATACGGTGACGCATGAGCGAAAAGCCGGCATGGCGGGTGACCGTCGAAAGTGCGCCCTTGGACGCCGCATAGGGGGCCAGAAATGGCTGGCCGGCCAAGCCCGACATGGAACCGATGTTGACGATCCGCCCCTCGATGCCCTCGCGGATCATGACCTTGGCTGCGTCCTGAATGAGGAAAAACGGTGCGCGCGTGTTAACCGCGAACATCCGATCAAAAAGGTCGGGCGTTGTATTCAACATATTGCCGCGATCCGTAAAGCCAGCAGCGTTGACCACAATATCAACCCGGCCGAAGCGCTTGTCGGCTGCCGGAATAATCGCCTGGACGTCTTCGATGACGCCGAGGTCGGCCGCGACCAATTCGACGGGCACACCTGTTTTCTCGGTGATCCGGGCAGCGACCGCCTGGCCCTTCTCGACACCGCGTCCGACGATGACGATACCCGCCGCACCAGCTGTCGCGAAAAGCTCGGCGATAGCCGCGCCAAGTCCCTGAGTGCCGCCGGTAACGACCGCAATTTTTCCTTCAATCCTGCTCATTTCATGACCTCATAACCTGCAGCGTCCATGACGCGAAGAAGCTCTTTGTGGCCCTTTCGAGCCATATCAAGTGGAGGGTTCTTGATGGGGTCTTGTTCGGCTTCGACGACGAACCATCCCTCGTACCCCTTGGAAGCCAGTGCCTTGACGATTTGCTCGAAGTCGAGGCTGCCGTCGCCGGGAACGGTGAAGGCACCCTTAATGACAGCATCGAGAAAACTCTCGGTTTTCCGGTCGAGCGCATCGACCACATCACAACGGATGTCCTTGGTGTGGACATGGGTGATGCGTGCATGGTGGTTCTCGATTACGCGCAGCACATCACCGCCCGCAAATGCCATGTGTCCGGCGTCGAAGAGGAGCGGCACGGACGAGTGCTTCATCAATAGGTCGAGTTCACTTTCCGTCTCGACCGCCGCTGCCATATGGTGGTGATAGGAAATCGGCATTCCCTGCCCGGCGCACCAGTCCGCAAACTCCGACAGCTTTCGCCCATATGCAGCCATCTCCCGCTCATCGAGCTTGGGCTTGGTGGAAAGAGGAGCAGAGCGATCACCCTGGATGGAGCGCGCTGTTTCACCGTAGACGATGCAAGGCGCACCGGCTGCGATGAAAAACTCCATCTGTTGGGCTATACGGTCCTTCTCGGCTTCGATATCGCCATCAAGGAGCAGGCCGGAGAACCAGCCGCCGCAGACGGAAATTCCGTAGCGCGCAAGGATCGGTCCGAGCTCGCCCATATCCATCGGAAAGCGCCGGCCGGTTTCCATGCCGGTGAAACCTGCCTCTGACGCCTGCCTTAGGCATTCTTCGAGACTGACGTCGTCAGACAGTTCGGCGAGATCGTCGTTCCACCACGCGATGGGTGCAATTCCAAGTCTTGCTTTCATGTCAAACTCCCAGCCGCTGCGCTTCGCGGATTTTTTCCTGAGCGGCGCGCGCAGCACGCACGCTTTCGAAGGTCGAGACTTCGGGAACGCCGACATCCCAGTCCGCGTCGCCGGGAACCCACTTCCACGCGTCGGACACAATCGAGATCAGCGTTACGCCGTCATTCCCTTGGGCCCAGATCATTGCATCCTCGAGATCGGCAAGGCTGTCCACCTTCCGTGCGCTGGCCCCCATGGCTTCGGCGTGCTTGACGAAGTCGACATGCAGGGGATTGGCGCGATCCTGAATGCGGCAGTCGGCAAGGAGATTGTTGAAGCCCGGAACCCCTTTTGCCTGCTGAAGGCGGTTTATGACGGCGTAGCCACCGTTGTCGCAAACCACGACGATCATCCGGTGGCCGGTGAGTGCGGCCGAATAGATGTCGGAGTTCATCATCATGTAGGTGCCGTCGCCGAGCATGACGATCGGCGTGCCGCCAGCGCTGCCTGGGCCGTCCTGGGCCATGGAAACGCCCCAGCCGGCCGCGATTTCATAGCCCATGCACGAGAAGCCGAATTCGCAGTCGAACGTGTTCGGGTTCTTGACGCGCCAGCCCTTAGTGACCTCTCCCGGTGTACCGCCAGCCGCCGCGATCAAAGTATCTTCAGGGCGGGCAACCTTGTTGAGAATGCCAACCACCTGAGCGTAAGACGGAACCGGGGCATTCGTCGGAGCCTGATGCTCATCTAGCAACTGGTTCCACTCTGCAAACAACGATTTCGCCTGCTGCATGAGGGCTGGATCGGCTCTGTAGTCCCCAAGCGCTTCGTCCAGTTCGACGATCGATTCAAGTGCATCGCCGACAACCGCGAGCGCACGATGCTTGATTGCGTCGAAGCGGGCCGCATTGATCGAGATGAACTGCGCGTCGCGTGAAAATGCAGTCCAGGAACCGGTCGTGAAGTCCTGCAGACGTGTCCCGATGGCTATGATGACGTCGGCGTCTTTTGCCAAGGCATTGGCAGAGGTTGAGCCGACGATCCCGATCGGACCCGCATGAACTGGATGGTGATGGGTGAATGCACCCTTGCCAGCGATCGTTTCGACAACGGGAATGCCACGCTTTTCTGCAAACGCTGCAAGTTTGTCTTCAGCCCCCGAATAACGGACACCGCCGCCGGAGATGATCAGCGGACGCTTTGCATTGGCAAGCAGCTCGGCTGCCTGAGCAACCGCGTCCCGATCCGGACGCGGACGTGGAATCTTCCAGACCTTGGGTTCGAAAAATGCCTCGGGGTAGTCGTAGGCGAGTTCCTGCGTGTCTTGGGCAAGGCCGATAAATGCCGGACCACAGTCGGCCGGATCGAGCATCGTCGCGACAGCCTGAGGCAACGACTGTAGCAGCTGCTCCGGAAGAACAATGCGATCCCAGTAGCGGACAACGGACTTGAAGGCATCGTTTGCCGTGAGGGTCGGATCACCGAAGTGCTCGACTTGCTGGAGGACCGGGTCGGGCAGACGACTGGCGAAGGTGTCTCCTGCGATGAGCAGTACGGGAAGCCGGTTCGCCATGGCAACGCCCGCAGCGGTGACCATGTTCAACGCACCGGGACCGATCGACGTCGCGGCCACCATGAGCTGCCGACGACGTTTGGCCTTGGCAAAGCCAATTGCTGCCAGTGCCATCGATTGCTCGTTCTGACCGCGCCATGTCGGTAGCTGGTCCTGAACCGTTTCCAGAGCCTCGGAGAGGCAGGTTACGTTGCCATGTCCAAAGATGGCGAAGACCCCGGCGAACAGCGGCACGCGCTCCCCTTCGACCTCGGTAAACTGGTTGCATAGGTAGCGTACAAGGGCCTGAGCCATGGTCAGGCGTAAGGTCTTCGCGGTCATCTCGCCTCCTCCTGCGGATGTGAATTTCGGTTTGTTCTGGAATGCATATTGACAATTGGAATAGTTTGCAATGATTATTGCGAAAATATCTCGGGAGGAATTCAGATGCTGAAAATAGCCGTTCTAGGCGTGGGTCGTATTGGCAAGATGCATGCGGAAAACATCGCTGCGCACCCTCGTGCCTCCCTTGCCGGGGTCTTTGATGTGCACGGGCCATCGGCGAAGGAAGTATCCCAAAAACTGGGCGTAAAACAATACGAATCGGCTGAAGCCGTGTTCGCATCGGGTGATGTTGATGCCGTCCTGATCGCAACGTCGACACCGACACACGCGGACCTTCTCGAACAGGCGATAGCGGCTGGGAAGCCGGTTCTTTGCGAAAAACCAATTGACCTTTCCCTGGAGCGGGTGAACGCTTGTGCCGCAAGAATTGCAGGAACCAGCATCCCGATCATGCTAGGTTTCGTTCGCCGCTTCGACACCGGACATCGCGCAGTTCGGAACGCAATCGCATCCGGTGCCATCGGCGATCTGCATCAGGTGATCATCACATCACGTGACCCCGGCATGGCACCGGCCTCATATATAGAAGTGTCCGGCGGGATTTTCCGGGACATGACAATCCATGATTTCGACATGGCGCGCTTCATCCTCGGTGAAGACGTGACAGAGGTCAGCGCGACGGGATCAAGGCTTGTCGATCCTGAACTTATGGCGAAATGCGCGGACTACGACACTGTAACGGTCGTCTTGAAAACAGCCTCTGGCAAGCAGTGCATCATCAACAACTCGCGGCGCGCGGTTTACGGATACGACCAACGGGTCGAGGCGCTGGGTAGCGGCGGAATGGCAATCTCCGAGAACCGGCCGCTCAACGGAATGCGTCTCTACAGCGAACAATTCACTGATCAGGCCGCGCCGTTGATGAACTTCTTCATCGAACGTTATGCCGACGCTTTCGCCGCAGAAATCAGCGCATTTGTCGATGCCGTCGAGAAGGGCGCACCGCCGGAAGTTGGTTTTGAGGACGGCCGCCAGGCCTTGATCCTTGCCGAGGCCGCCATGCTTTCGATTTCCGAAGGCCGCTCCGTCAACACGAACGAAATCGGTTAAGCCATGTACGCGAAATTTGGATTGTTCATCAACGGTAGCTGGGTCCCCGGCTCCGCGTCAGCAGACGTCATTTCTCCGGTCACGGAGAAGGCAATCGGAACCGTTCCTCTCGCAACGGCTTCAGAAACGCGCCAGGCAATTGACGCCGCCGCAAGCGCTTTGCCGAAATTGCGAGCCATGGGCGGGTTTGGCCGCGCCGAGGCGCTGCATAAGGCCGCCGATGAAATGCTCCGGCGGTCGGATGAAGCCGCGCGAATGATTGCAACGGAAACCGGAAAGCCTATCGCGCAAGCTGGCCGTGAATGGGTGCTCGCCTGTGATCAGTTCCGCTGGTTCGCCGAGGAGGCTCGCCGCATCTACGGCCGCATCGTCGACAGCCGCGTGCCGGGTGGACGATTTGAGGTCAGCCGCGAAGCTGTCGGTATTGTTGGGGCATTCACGGCTTGGAACTTTCCCGCTGCCTTGCCGGCGCGCAAGCTTGCCCCGGCTCTCGCGGCAGGTTGCTCCGTTGTGCTTCGGCCGTCTTTGCAGACGCCGGGTGTCGCGATGGTCATGGTCGATTGCCTTCGCGCAGCTGGACTTCCGGATGGTGCAGTCAACCTGGTTGTCGGTTCGACAGACAATACCTACGGTCCGATCATGGCCGATAGCCGCGTCCGCAAGGTTTCGCTAACGGGATCGACCCGCGTCGGCCAGCAGATGATCCGCGACGCTGCGGCCACGGTCAAAAAGGTCTCGATGGAACTGGGCGGCAATGCACCGTTGATCATCTACGATGACGCCGACCTGCAGAACGCCCTGGACCTCACAGTGCCGACCAAGTTCGCCAATTGCGGACAGGTCTGCGTCACGCCGGATCGCATCTTCGTCCACGACAGCTTGCACGACGCCTTTGTCGAGGGTTTCGTTGAGCGTGCTGCCAAGATTAAGCTCGGCGACGGCCTCGACGCAGATACTGGCATGGGGCCGCTGATCAATGCGCGCCGCCTGCAGGAAATCGAAGAGATCGTCGCAAACGCCACACAAGCTGGTGCGACCATTGCCCATGGCGGAAAGCGGCCGGCGCAGTTGAACCATGGCTTTTTCTTCGAGCCGACGGTGCTGACCAATGTCACCGACGACATGAAGGTCTTTGCCGAAGAGAACTTCGGACCGATCGCGGCAATCACCCGGTTCGGTAGCGAGGACGAAGCTCTTGCGAGAGCGAATGCTTCCGACATGGGATTGTCGGCCTATGCTTTCACCCGTTCGCCTGACAGGGCGCGCCGAACGGTGGCCGCTTTAAAGTCGGGCATGGTCGGCATCAACAGCTTTGCCCTTGCCGCAGCCGAAGCGCCGTTTGGCGGCACCAATCACTCCGGCATGGGACGCGAGGGCGGCATCGAAGGCATCGATGATTACCTCGACACCAAACTTGCTCAGCTCGTGTTCTAGGAAACCGATCATGAAAAAGAACAAGCTGAGACAAATCTGGGCGGAGGGACGTCCCGTTCTCCACGGATGGCTGTCAATCGCCAGTCCATTCACGGCCGAGATCATGGCCGCCCAGGACTATGACGCAATCTCCATCGACATTCAGCACGGCGCGGTCGATTACAAAGACGTGTTGGGCATGTTCCAGGCGATGCGCGCGTCGGACAAGGTGCTGATGGCGCGCGTTCCATGGCTCGACCCCTCCTGGATTTCCAAGGTCCTGGACGCTGGCGCGTATGGCATCATCTGCCCCATGATCAATACCCGGGCGCAGGCCGAGCAATTCGTTCGCTACATGCGTTACCCCCCGTTAGGCGAGCGCAGTTTCGGCCCTACACGCGCAGTTTACGCCGCCGGGGCCAATTATCCGGCGGAAGCCAATGACGAAATACTCGCATTCGCGATGATCGAGACGGCCGAGGCCATGGGAAATCTGGAGGAGATCGCCTCCACGCCCGGTCTTGATGGCATCTATGTCGGTCCGGCAGACCTCAGCTTCTCACTGTCCAAGGGACAATTGATGCCGGCTTTCGACCGGGAAGAGCCAGAGGTCATCGAGGCGATCAAGCGCATCAAGGATGCCTGCCACCGCAACGGTATCCAGGCAGCGATTCATTGTGGAACGGCGGAGTACGCGGCGCGCGCAGTCGAGTGGGGCTTCAACATGACCACTGTGTCGGGCGACAGTCGGCTCATCGCGGCAGCCGCTGCTGAGTCCGTAGCCACTTTCCGCAAGCTTACCACAAAAGCTACGGCCTCTACCGACAGACCGGGAGGGTACTGATGCCAAATCTTTTGGTTGCCGGGAAAATGCACCCTTCCGGCGAAGCCATACTGCGCGAACTGCCCACGCGTGGCTACACGGTCAACTATATCGAAGAGGTATCGGAAGCCTCGTACGCGCCGTTCATCAACGTTGCCGACGCGATCGTCATCCGGACCCAGCCTTTGTCGGCAGCAACCATCGCCAAAGCCGAGCGCTTGAAGGTCGTCTCTCGACACGGTGTTGGCTATGATTCAGTCGACCTGGCAGAACTGAACCGCAGAAGGATCGCGCTCACCATAGTTGGGGACGTCAACTCCGTCTCGGTTGCCGAACATGCGATCATGCAGCTCCTTGCCGGGGCAAAACGTGCGATCCTCGCAGACAGGTCTGTCCGAGAACCAGGCCAATGGGGATGGCGAAACAAGCTTGAGCAGCAGGAAATTTCGGGCAAGAACCTGCTCATTCTCGGTTACGGTCGGATTGGTCGGCACCTTGCCCGAATGGCATCCGGGTTCGGCATGCAAATCCGCGCTTATGATCCGTACCTCCAACAGACCGGTTGGCCAGATGGTGCCGTAAAGGCAACCTCACTGGAGGAAGGGCTTCCCTGGGCGGATTACATTTCCGTTCACATCCCCAAAGGTGCGACACCCGCGATCGGTGAGGCTGAGATTGCCGCGATGAAGCGTGGCGTCGTGTTGGCGAACACCGCACGAGGTGGCGTGGTTTGCGAGCGGGCCTTGAACGACGCTCTGGTAAGCGGGCACATCGGCGCTGTGGGCCTGGATGTCTTCGATGATGAACCCCCGGCAAGTGACTCCCCACTTCTCGCACACCGCAACGCCATACTATCTCCGCACATCGCCGGCCTTACGGCTGAATGTGGTGAGCGCATGGCCATCGCCGCTATCCAGAATGCAGTGAACTTTCTGGCAGGCACCATAGACCGTAACCTTATCGTCAATCCGGATCATGCATATGCCTAACAAACCTGTTCTTCGCATCGGACTGATCGGCACCGGTTTCATGGGCAAGGCTCATGTCTTCGGTTTTGCCTCAGCACCAAAGGTGTTCGACCTTCCCTTTGATATCGAGTTGCATACCGTTGCAGACGTCACCGAGGAGGCAGCGGCACGAGCTGCGGCGGACTTCGGCTTTGCACACTCGACATCCGACTGGCGATCGCTGATCGCCAATGCCGATATCGACGTTATCGACATCACCGCACCCAACGCCTTGCACAAGGAGATGGCCTTGGCTGCCATCGCCGCCGGCAAACATGTCTATTGCGAAAAGCCTTTGGCACCGCTTGCGTCGGATGCTCGAGAGATGGCACAGGCTGCAACCGCGCGGGGCGTGAAAACCCAGGTCGGTTTCAACTACCTCTGCAATCCCATGCTCCGTTTGGCAAAGCAGATGATCGCCGACGGTGAACTTGGTGAAATCCGCGGATACCGAGGGCTGCACGCGGAAGACTACATGGTCGATGCCTCGGGGGCATTCACCTTCCGCCATGATCCCGCTGGCGGCGGGGCTCTCGCCGACATTGGATCGCATGCACTGGCGACCGCCGAATTCCTCCTCGGTCCGATCACCGAGGTGATGGGCGACTGCATCACCATGATCGATGAGCGTCCTGACGGCAAAGGCGGCACCAGGAAAGTGGAAGTCGACGATGTCGGGCGCGCATTTGTCCGTTTCGCCAATGGAGCCCAGGGATCGGTCGAAGGAAACTGGATCGCTACAGGGCGAAAAATGCAGCATGACTTCGAGGTCTATGGCACCGAAGGCGCACTCCATTTCAGTCAGGAGCGCTTCAATGAGCTACATTTCTATTCCAACCGCGACCCGGCAGGACGTCGCGGCTTCCGCAAGATCGAAGCGGCCCCTGACCACGAGCCCTATGGTCGTTTCTGCGTCGCTCCCGGCCATCAACTCGGGTTCAACGATCTAAAAGCCATTGAGGTCGCCGGCTACATCCACGCAATCGCCGGCACGATCGAAGAACCGTTCGGCTTCGCTGCCGGCCTTCGAATTCAGACACTGGTCGAGACGATCCAGCGCTCCTCTTCGACGCGTCAATGGATCAGCGTGCCAGCCTGACCAGCATAGCCGCCGGATAGCCTCGGCGCTATGAGGGGGCAAAAGCCCCTACTCCCCGGACGTCCGGCCCTCCCCCGGACGTCCGCTCCTTCATGAGGGCTCCGATGTTCAAGAAAATCCTGATTGCCAACCGCGGTGAAATCGCCATCCGTGTCATGCGCGCAGCCAACGAACTTGGCAAAAAAACAGTGGCCGTGTACGCGCAGGAGGACAAGCTCAGCCTTCACCGCTTCAAGGCTGACGAAGCATATTGCGTTGGCGAAGGACTGTCGCCCGTTGGAGCGTATCTCAGCATCTCCGAGATTATCCGTGTCGCCAAAGAGGCGGGCGCGGACGCCATCCACCCCGGCTATGGTCTTCTGTCGGAGAACCCGGACTTTGTCGAAGCTTGCTCCAAGGCTGGAATTACATTTATCGGCCCGCGCGCGGAAACAATGCGGTCGCTTGGCGACAAGGCGTCCGCCCGAAAAGTTGCCGAAGCCGCCGGCGTCCCTGTAATCCCGGCAACAGATGTACTCGGCGATGACTTCGACCTCATTCGAACCCAAGCTGCGGCGGTTGGTTATCCGCTCATGCTCAAGGCGAGTTGGGGTGGCGGTGGCCGCGGTATGCGCCCGATTAACACGGAAGATGAACTCGCCACCAAAGTGCGTGAGGGTCGCCGTGAAGCGGAAGCCGCCTTCGGGAATGGCGAGGGCTACCTTGAGAAGATGATCCTCAAGGCGAGGCATGTTGAGGTCCAGCTTCTCGGCGATGCCCATGGAGGTTTATACCACCTCTATGAACGTGACTGCACAGTGCAACGACGGAATCAGAAGGTTCTAGAACGTGCGCCTGCACCTTACCTCACTGAAAGTCAGCGCGCGGAAGTCTGCGGTCTTGCACTGAAGATCGGCAATGCCGTCGGATACCAGAATGCGGGCACTGTCGAGTTCCTGATGGATATGGACAGCGGCCACTTCTATTTCATCGAAGTGAATCCGCGCGTGCAGGTTGAACACACGGTCACCGAGCAGATCACCGGGATCGATATTGTGCAGGCCCAGATCAAGATCGCTGAAGGCGAAACACTGGCTCAGGCAACGGGTGTTTCCCGACAGCAGGACGTCAAACTGAACGGACATGCACTTCAGTGTCGTGTCACGACCGAAGACCCGCAGAACAACTTCATCCCTGACCATGGCCGCATCACCGCGTATCGAACTGCAACAGGCATGGGCATTCGTCTTGATGGCGGCACTGCATACGAGGGTGGCGTGGTCACCCGCCACTATGACTCGTTGCTGGTCAAGGTGACAGCATTGGCGCAGACACCGGATCAGGCAATCCGCCGAATGGATCGGGCATTGCGAGAGTTCCGGATCAGGGGTGTGAGCACGAACATCGAGTTCGTGGTGAACTTGCTCAAGCATCCGACATTTCTGGACATGAGTTATTCCACCAAGTTCATCGATACGACACCAGACCTGTTTCAATTCAACAAGCGGGCTGACCGGGGCACCAAACTGCTTCAGTACATTGCCGACATCACCGTCAATGGGCATCCGGAAACTGCGGGCCGTGCCAAGCCTGCGGCTGAAGCCAAATCGATTCATGTGCCGACCGTGACGAAGGAAGTGCAACCCGGCACGCGCCAATTGCTCGACCAGCAGGGAGCAAAAGCGGTCGCCGCCTGGATGCTGGCACAGAAGAAGCTTCTGATCACCGACACGACTATGCGCGACGGTCATCAATCGCTTCTGGCGACCAGGATGCGCACCAATGACATGGTCAAGATCGCACCGGTCTACGCCTCAGGCCTCGGAGACTTGTTTTCCGTGGAATGCTGGGGCGGTGCAACCTTCGATGTCGCCTATCGCTTCTTGCAGGAATGCCCGTGGCAAAGGCTGCATGCGATCCGCGAGCGACTGCCGAACGTGCTGACGCAAATGTTGCTGCGGGCCTCCAACGGCGTTGGATATACCAACTACCCGGACAATGTAGTCTCGTTTTTCGTCAAGCGTGCCGCCACGTCAGGGGTAGACGTCTTCCGCGTATTCGACAGCCTCAACTGGGTCGAGAATATGCGTGTGGCGATGGACGCGGTCATTGAAACCGGCAAGATTTGCGAAGGCACGATCTGCTACACGGGTGACATTCTCAACCCCGACAGAGCAAAGTACGATCTCAAGTACTACGTCGCCATGGCGAAACAGCTGGAGGCCGCCGGGGCCCATATTCTAGGCCTGAAAGACATGGCTGGCCTTCTGAAACCTGCTGCAGCTCGAGTCCTGGTCAAAGCATTGAAGGAGGAGGTCGGACTTCCGATCCATTTTCATACCCACGACACGAGCGGGCTCGCAGCAGCATCTATTCTCGCCGCAGCTGAGGCCGGCGTCGACGCGGTCGATGCCGCGATGGATGCATTTTCCGGCGGGACTTCTCAGCCCTGTCTTGGGTCCATCGTTGAAGCACTTGCGCGGTCGGACAGGGATACCGGGTTAGATGTCGAGACCATCCGCCGGGTCTCGTCCTACTGGGAGCGGGTACGGCATCAATATGCAGCTTTCGAAAGTGGGCTGGAAGCGCCAGCGTCGGAAGTCTACCTGCATGAAATGCCTGGAGGGCAATTCACCAACCTGCAGGCCCAGGCACGAAGCCTCGGCCTTGAAGATCGATGGAACGAAGTCGCCCAGGCCTACGCGGATGCCAACGAGATATTTGGTGATATCGTCAAGGTCACACCGTCGTCGAAAGTTGTGGGTGACATGGCGTTGATGATGGTGGCGCAGGGTTTGTCGAAGGAAGACGTCATAGACCCCGCAAAAGAAGTGTCGTTTCCGGAATCCGTCGCCGACATGTTGGCTGGAAACTTGGGGCAACCGCCTGGTGGCTGGCCGGAAGCCATCTCAAGTAAAGTTCTTAAAGGCAAGCTGCCATCAACAGAACGCCCAGGCAAAAACTTGGCCGAGGTCGATCTGGTTGCCACACGCAGTAAGCTGAGCGACGAGCTCGATGGATACGCCGTCTCGGATGACGAGCTGGCATCCTATCTGATGTACCCCAAGGTCTTCCTGGACTTCATGGGGCGACGCCGTACGTATGGACCGGTTCATTCTTTGCCGACGCCAACCTTCTTCTACGGCATGCAGGAGGGGCAGGAACTGTCGGTCGAGCTTGCACCTGGCAAAACAGTTGAGATCAGATATCTGACCAAAGGTGAGCCAGACGAGAATGGTGATGTGAAGGTCTACTTCGAGATCAATGGCCAACCGCGCTCCACAAAAGTTTTAGATCGGACGCGGTCGCCGAGAAAAACTGCACACCCGAAAGCTGACCCGACAAACCCTGGCCAGATCGGCGCGCCTATGCCTGGCATCATTTCGACCATTTCAGGGTTCGTGCATCAGACGGTCAAGGTAGGTGACCCTTTGCTTTCGATTGAAGCCATGAAAATGGAAACCAGCCTCAACGCTCACCGTGATGGCGTAATCGTTGCAATGCATGTCAGCTCAGGTATGCAAGTCGATGCGAATGATCTGCTAGTTGATATCGTGTAGAGGTCGACCCCCTTGGTTTTTCGCAACAGATATTGCAAGGTTTTGTCATGAAGCAACAACCGACACCCACTACATCACCTAAAGACTACGAAGAGTTGATCCGTCTGATCCATGAACGCCATGATCAGATGAGCAAGACCTATCAGAAGATTTCTGTCTATCTGACCCAGAACCCCAATGAGGTCGCCGTCCAGTCGGTCAACACCATCGCTGAGCGGTGCGGGATGCACGCGTCGAGCTTCGTCAGGTTCGCCCAGGCGCTCGGATACAAGGGGTTCAAGGAGCTACAGGTTCTCTTTCAAAAGAGGCTCGCGACGGCTGCGCCGGGCTTTGAGGCCAGAATTAAGGCGCTCGACAACGAATTGATGAACAGGGAGGATCGATCCGAATACGGCTTCCTTCACGATTTGGTCGTGCGCGACATTGCATCCTTGCAGGACATTCTCGAACGGACCAGCGGCGAAGACCTCGCTATGGCGGCAGACGTCATAGAAGGGGCAGACACGATCTACCTCATCGGGCAGTTGCGCTCCGCACCTGTTGTGGAATTGCTGCGCTACATCCTAACCATGCTGGGAAAACGTTGTGTGCTGCTCGATCCGGGCGGGGGCTTGGCTACGCACATGGCGCGGACGATGAAAAGCACGGACGCGTTGATTGCCGTGTCGTTCCGGTTTTATGCAAATGAAGTGGTGAACATCGTCGAAGAGGCGCAGAAGATCGGCGTCCCCGTCGTCGCGATCTCCGACAGCACGCTCTCACCGCTGGCTAAGTCCGCCAAGGTCCTGTTCTCTGTTCCCGAACATGACTATACCTTCTCCCGATCTCTTGCAGCGCCAATGTGCCTAGCTCAGGCCTTGACCGTCGCTGTCGCGGCCCGAGTTCAGAAGAACGATACCGCTCCCCGTATTCCGACAGTGACGGGTATTTAGCGTCTACAGACCAACTATGCCGTCCCAAACGAGCTTCACACCAACGACCGCGACCGAAATGTAAGTCATCGGATAGAACACGGCAGCGTCCATACGGCGTACTGCCCATGCTCCCAGCCATGTAGATGAGATAGCCAGGGGCATCATGATGGCCGCGCGGCTGAGGTTCTCAACACCCAAACCACCCAGTGCTGCATAGGGCACCAGCTTCACAGCGTTGGTGATCGCAAAGAACATCACCGTTGTTCCGGTGAAAACCTTCGGATCAAGTCGCAGTGGCAACATATAGACCTGCAAGGGCGGGGACCCGGCATGCGCGACGAAGCTTGTATAGCCAGCGAGTGTGCCCCAGAAGCTGGCAGCCAATGGACGTTCACCGGTCACCGCTCCGGTAACGGTTCTTGCCAACGCGACGCGCAAGACGAATGTCAGGGACACCAATCCGACGATAAGCCGAACAACCGCGTCAGATGTCACTTCGGCCGTCAGCCAGCCTAGCCCAATACCACCTAGAGCACCCGGCAAAACGAGCACCAGTATTTTCCAGTTTACCCACTTCCTCCAAGCGGCGACGCTGACGATATCCATGACCACAAGAATTGGCAGAAGTATCGCAGCAGCTGTGATTGGCGACATAACCAGAGCCATCAACGGCACCCCGAGAAGGCTCATTCCCCCGAGCCCTCCCTTAGACAAACCGACAAGGAAGACCGCCACTGCTGTGACGGCCAACTCCAAGGGGCTCCCAAAAAATCCATCGGCCATGATTGCCTCGAAGACTGGCGAGTTCGATGACACTCAGCCCTTCTTGACCCGAGCTTTCTGCCGATAAACATCGGTGACCACAGCGGCGACGATGATCAGCCCTTTGACGATCTCCTGGTAGTAAGCGTCAACGCGCAGGAACGTAAAGCCGGACATCATCAGGCCGAGAATGACTGTGCCGATCACCGTTCCAAATATCCGTCCACGTCCACCCGAAAGCGATGTCCCACCAATGACGGCGGCTGCAATCGCATCGAGTTCATACATCATGCCCATTCCAGCCTGGGCAGTCTCCGCTCGAGCAGCCGTGACGACCCCTGCGAGACCTGCCAGCATGCCAGCGATCGCATAGACTTTCACAAGGTGCGCCTGGACGTTGATGCCTGAAACACGCGCAGCCTGTGCATTTGCGCCGATCGCGTAGGTGAACTTGCCGTACCGTGTATAGCGAAGGGCAAGATGAAAAATGACCGCTGCCAGCAAGAAGATGGCGACTGGCCATGCACCCGAGCCGATGCTGGCGAAACTTTCCGATGGGAAGGAAATCGGCTGACCCTTAGTGTACCACTTTGCGACACCGCGTGCGGTGACCATCATGCCGAGGGTCGCGATGAAGGGTGGTATACCTGTCAACGCGATCAGTGCACCATTGATGATACCGGCGATCAAGCCGAGGCCGACACCGATCAGGATGGGTACGATTGCCGGCAAGTCCGTAAGACCCGGGTAGATGGCACGCGCAAAATCACTCGTTTGCGCAAAGCTCATGGCAATCATTGCAGTCATCGCGACGACAGAGCCAGAGCTGAGATCGATACCGCCGGTGATGATGACCTGGGTTACTCCAATGGCGATGATGCCGACAACGGAAACCTGGAGGATCATGATGGTCAGGCGCTGGGGATTTCCCAGAAAGCTTTGTCCCTGGACGAACCACCCAAGAAGTTCAAAGACGAGCGCCACTCCGATCAATACGGTCAGGATATTCAGTTCCTGAGGCAGTTTTCGTCTTGTTGGGCTGGCCGGCTGCGCTTGCACGTTTTCCATTTCGTCTCCTCCTCGGCATTCTCGCCTCTGCGACCTCAGCGGGCCGCGAGTTCCATTATCTTGACTTGATCGGCTTCCGCCCGGTCCAGGATTCCGGTCATGTGTCCCTCATGCATGACGAGAATTCTGTCCGACATGCCGAGGACCTCGGGCAGCTCCGACGAAATCATGATGACGGCCACGCCTTCCTTGGCCAGGTTTGAAATCAGTCGATGGATTTCCGCCTTGGCTCCGACGTCGATGCCTCGGGTTGGCTCATCCAGGATCAAAATTTTCGGCTTTGTCAGCAACCATCGCGCAATCAGCACCTTCTGCTGATTTCCGCCGGAGAGGTTTTCAATGCGTTCATCAAGGTTCGGAGTCTTGATCCGCATTGCGTTCTTCATCTCGTCGCACAAGATTCTGAGGCCGCTTTCATCGACATAGCCCATTTGAGAATGACCGTGCTGCAAAGCTGCGATCTGCATATTTTCAAGGATGGTCAGCGGCAAGAAACAGCCCGTTTCCTTACGATCTTCAGTCAGTAGCGCCATGCCAGCGCGCATCGCATCGGCTGGGGAACTGATTGTTATCTCCTCGCCGTTGACCCTGATCGTACCTTCGGTGGCCGGGACTACGCCGAAAATCGCTTCCGCGACGTTGGAGCGTCCGGAGCCGACCAAGCCAGCCACACCCAAAATTTCGCCACGGCGCAGATCGAAGGTGATGCCGCTGAAGACACCGTTTAGTCCAAGGTCTTTGACCTCCAGGATGACATCACCGATCGGTGCCTCTTCCTTCGGAAACATGTTGGTGATTTCGCGCCCAACCATCATTCGAATGATATCGTCGCGGGTCACGTCGGTGCTGGCGTGGGTGCCGACGTAGTGGCCGTCACGGAATACCGAAAACTCATCCGCGATTTCGAACAGCTCGTTCATTTTGTGTGTAATGTAGACAATTCCGATATTCCGGGACCTAAGGTCACGGATAATCTCAAAAAGATGACTCACCTCGGATTCAGTGAGGGCAGAGGTTGGCTCATCCATTATCAGAACGCTGGATTCATAACTGACCGCCTTGGCGATCTCGACCATCTGCTTCTGCGCGACTGTGAGCGTGCTGACTTCGGCCGAAGGGTCGATCCCGATCTTTAGCTGATCGAACAACTCCCGTGTGTTCGCCATCATGCGCTTGTGGTCTATGAGACCAAACGCGTTCAGCGGCTCCCGCCTTATCCAGATGTTTTCGGCGACCGTCATCCAGGCCATCAGAGCGAGTTCCTGGTGGATCATTGCGATCCCCTGCTCCAAGGCATCCCTTGGGCTCTTTAACCGGACTTCGTCACCCCTCAGTTTGATCGTGCCTTGATCAGGCGCATACACTCCCGCGATGATTTTCATCAACGTACTTTTGCCGGCACCGTTCTCTCCCATCAGGGCGTGAACAGTTCCTGGCCGAAGGCGAAACTCGACGCCATCTAGCGCAACGACGCCCGGGAACTCTTTCCGTATGCCCTCAATCTCAAGCAGATACGGCCTCGCCTTCGCTTTGAAGTCCTCTATGGCCTGACGGGTCGATGTCGAAATCATGTATCACCTGTGGTGTCTGCAGGCAGCGCCCAGTTGCCAAGGCGGGGACGACCATGGAAACCCTGATCGTCCCCGCCAGTTGCTTAGTTACTGGACTTGTACTTCGCGACGTTCTCGGGCGTGACGAGCTCGAACGGGATCGCGACCCGCTGTTCGGACTTTTCACCACGGGCAATCTTCAGAACCGTGTCGAGCGAACCTTCGCCCTGGCCCTTCGCGGACTGATAGACGGTGACGTCGAGATCGCCGGCTTCGAGAGCCGCAAGCGCATCCTGGGTCGCATCCACGCCACCGATGATCACGTCATCCATGGCAACACCCGAGGCCTTCAGCGACTGGATCGCGCCAAGCGCCATTTCGTCGTTGTTGGCGAACACGATGGTGGGCTTGATGCCCGAGGTGGTCCAGTTGGTCATCAGATCGAGGGCCGGAGTACGCATCCAGTTTGCGGTCTGCTGGTCGAGGACCTTGATGTCCTTGCAGGCATCGCTTTTCAGGACGCGCTCGACGGCGGCCGTACGACCACGCTGGCCGGTCGTTCCGAGCTGGCCCATCAGGATAACTGCGTCACCCTTGCCCGCTGCAAGCTTGCAGATTTCGGTCGCCTGCAGCTCACCTGCCTGCTCTTCGTCTGAACCAACCCAAGCCTGCTTTTCAGGGAAGGTGTCCATGTTGGCCGGCAGCATGTTGACGAAAACCAGTGGAATCCCGGCATTTTCGGCAATCTTCGACATAGCCCTGCCGGAGTCCGCATCGACCAGCATAGTGATGATGCCGTCGACTCCCGCGGCGACGAAGTTCTCGATCTGAGACTGCTGGCGCGCGATGTCACCTTGCGCGTCTTCCATCTGCACTTCCACGCCAAGGTCCTTCGCGTGGCGCTCAATATTGTGACGAAGCACCGTCAGATAGTTGTCGTCGAACAGGGACATTGCGACGCCGATCGTTTCGGCATGTGCAGCTCCCGACATCAGGGCACAAAATGCAGTGGTGATTGCGAACTTCTTCATCATGAGATTTTTTCCTCCGTTAAATCCCTGCACGCGTCGAACCTGTACGAACGCCCATTCAAGTCCCATCTGGCCATCGCGGACACAGCTTCGCCTTGGCGGACAACGCAAGCGTGCCACCGGGATAAGTTTCGATCCTTGCGATTAGCCTCCTCGGCACCATCACGAGCGAAGCGTTCTCAACGCTTCGCGCTTCTCTCCCATGCAACGGGTATTTCCCGTCGCATGATCAACATACTCACGTAAATTCCAATGCGCAACAAAAATTGCGAAACTATTTTTACAGCAATAATTATGTCGTCGGTGGCGATCGAACACGGCGACTGAGGCGGCTCGACGGTGGCCCGATATGAACGGGACACCACCCCACTCCATAGGGACACTCATCAATTCCTTGCACCGTACCGATAATTTCGAGGGCGCCATTGGCCGAACGGCTATGATCCAATGCACTGGAAGTGACATGCGACCATATCCTTTCAGAAGTTGCCTAAGAGGCGATCCGCCGGCGGCATCCAGTATCGTGTCTTGGATGCGCGAAACATGCAGATGAAGCCGCAAAAGGGAAGAAAGGCGCTCTGCCCTCTCTCCCCCACAAGCACTAAACCGGTCTCCCCATGCTTCGGCCTGCGGCCTGCAGCACCGGCCGCATTTCCATGAAATCCGTCTCGGCCCTCCGGGTGGGCGATCCCCCTCCGGTTTATCGCTTGTCCCCCTCTCTCCAGCTGTTCCGCACGAGCTCGGGAGCAGGAGCGGGGCTCCTGCCCTCCCTTCGATTTCGGGAGGTCAAGGAGTGATCGCTTGCGCTTGTGGAGAGGGAAAGATGACAGGAAAGCTTGAGCTGCAACCCAACGAGCCATTGTCCGTGAAGGTCGAACGTCACCGAACCGTCTACCTGGCAGCCGTCAACAGCGAGGGCGGCGCTGACATGGATCAGGAAGCGAATGCACGTATGGAAATCATCAGGCACGCGCCGTCAGATCAGGATGAGAGAGATCAGAAGCTACTTTACGTAGCGGGGTACCTAATTGCCTCCAAGGGGAGCCTAAACCCTGAGGAAATGGAGCTTCTTCTTTCAGGCTCCATCTCACTATCGGGGCATTAATGATCAACAGGCATCTGGTTCTAAAATCAGTAGTTGGTGGCAACCCATTCGCCGGATGCAGACTTGGCAAATCCAATGACGCGATCGAGAGGAGCTGCGTTCGGATTTCTCTTGATGGCCGCAACGCATGATACGCCTGGACCGCTGGCGTTCTCGTCACAATCTCCCAAAGCAAGGGTTACATCGGCTTCACCGCGGCCGGTCCTCAGAGGATTGCGGGCATAAGCCTTGCGGTATGCGGCTAGAGCTTCCTCTTCTGTCGGTATTTCAAGCACAGGGGCCGGAGGTTCGGGAATTAGGGAGGGATTGGCTGCGATAAGGGCCGCGATCTCCGCATCAGTAGGGGCCCGAACAACCGGCTCTGGCTCCGGCATGATGAGATAAGTACCTCCAGCACCGGCGAGAATGCCGATACCTGCGGCTGCTACGATGAGAATGTTGCTGTTCATGTCATCCACTCAGTCATTCAGGTTGAACCAAGCGCGCTGCTTGACGCCCTTATCGTTCGGAATGTCGAAATAATAAGGATCCGCTCGGCGAGGGCGGGGCTGAGTGATCTGCACCATGCAGCCATTGTCTCGGTTGAAAACATCATTGTCGTTGTTCTGGTTGATCTGCCGGATCGTGACACCCTTGCGCTCGTTTTCTCGGGCGTCACCAAATTGGGTACGGAAGGCGGCACGGTTGCTGCACTGGTTGACGGTCTTCGTGCACTGATCCTTGTCGTCTCGGCCCAAGAACGACCGATCCCCGTCGGTGCGGGAGGAAACGGCGGTCATGCCGGCAGGGCATTCCTCGTAAGGTTCATAGCCCGGCTTTCCGGCTTTTGCTTCATGGCAGTTCGGCCAGGAGAAGCCGGGCTTCGCCATAGCTGATATGAGCCTTTTCATCGGGGGAACGCAGTAGGGGACGCCATGCCAAGACGGGCTTTGTGAGGCTGCGCACAAGAGGATCTGGCAACCCCATGTGGCATCCTCGGCGTTGGCAGATGCTGGAGAGATGGCAAGAGCCGCGAGACCGGCCAAGGCAAAAAACACTGGTTTCATATCAGGTGTCCCTCTTGATCAATGTTGCTGAAATTGCCGGCTCGGAAAAAGGTCATTCGAGCGGAGTCCTGTGCTGGATGCGTTCGCCTGCAGCGTAGATGACGGCCGAGATCAGCGCGAAGCACGCAAACCAGGAAATGCCGATGCGATAGAGCAGTGGCTGATTGGGAATGTCCCGAGAAACCGCGGCGAAGGCGAAGAGCCCGACCAGGTAGCTGTCGAAGGACAAGTGACGCTTGTCGTGGAAAGCCAGCGACAGGATAAGAAGGAAGGCCGCTAGTAGCCCGAGGATCCACCAGAATCTCTGCGCCGGGATTATAAGGGCGATCGAGAGGGAGATGGCAAGCAGCAAGCCAGCCAGGGGATCCGTTGCGAGAGAGGTCGCAATATGTGCGAGGTCTGGCAACTATCGGTCTGTCCTCTTCGGCTTGGTTCGCGCATCAGCAAAAGGGGGAGAGATCTCGCTTTTCCTTTCGGCCAATAGATTGAAGTCGGCGATCGGATGCCGATCTAGCGTCTTGTCGACGGCTTTGCGGCGCCATTCGTTCACGTCCAACACGTAGGTTCCCCACATCCCATACCGCGCGGCCATCGCGTTGGTCTGATAGGCGTAATATTGGGCGTTGATGTAAGGGGAATCGAGACGACCCCAACCGACCCGCAGCATTTCGGCGGCGAGATCCACACCGTTAGTCGTGCATTGTGCGACGGGTATCCCATCGTTCGCGTAAGCCAGACCGACGCAAGTCGTGTGTCTGTTTCCGACAGTCCTTTTCAGCCAGGCCTTGGCGAAGGGACCGCATGGAACGGGGGTAGGAGCCTGTTGCTTCTCCTGGTTGGTCCACTTTGGGTTCAAGGCCCATTGAGGAAGCTCACAGGTATCGATGCCAGCCAACCGAACTTTATAGCCATTGCCAAGCGTGCCGAACCATAGCGTGCGGCCGTCAAGAACGGTTACCGGGCCTTTGAACGTCGGCAACCGAACAGCAGCAGCAACTGGAGGCGCAGCCTGACCGCGTAGGGCGTGCCAGTTCTGATAGAGCGGATCGGCGGCAAACGCCGGCAAGGCCAAAGAGCTTGCGGCGATAAAAAGGATAAGGCGGTTTCTCATGGCTGGGCGCTCCTCGATCGCTGGTTAGCCTCACGACTAAGCAGGATGGAAGGATGCTGAACGTCGGAGAATTGCCAAAGGCCGGCCTTCTTTTGCTGAGCCAGCTGCTCGGCTATGGCGTAGGGGGCATGATAAGGGAGACCATCGGTCTTCAAGGCAGCGAATGCATAGCCGCTTGTCACCATGATCTGCGCGAGGTCGAGCCTTTGACTGCCAACGGTGGCGTAACAAACGACATATGAGATGCCGTTAAGCTTCGCCACGGGTGCACAGATCGGTTTGGTGTCCTTGATGTAGGCAGCCAACATCGCAAGCGATGCCTCGCCGCAATCTTGTCTGTTGCCCTGACCATCCGTGTAGGCAGTGCCGCGCAAGCAGGACTGGATGCCGTAGAGACGAAACCGTTCTCCGTTCGAGATCCAGGTGTCCCCCGTTTCCAGGGTAATGCCGGGAGCAAGATCGAAGTACCCTTCAGGTGCGGCATTGGCTGCAAAGGGCAGTAGAGTCGCAACGAGTGCAGCAGCAAGCTTCATTGCGCCTTCACCCGAGGATCTGCCCACATGCCGTAGGAACCCTTCTGGCCGATTTCCTGAGCCTCCGTGAGATCAGGACGTTCGAATGAACCATCGGCTTTCTTAGTCAGGCGAACCGCTCCCAACGACAGAAGCTGCTCCTCAAGATTATCAACCGTGTCCATTGCTCCAGGATAGTTATAGTAGCCGTAGCAAGTGACATCTTGAACGGGGGCAGTCTGCTCGCTGATGAAGGCCCTGCAGAACAGAACCTTGGGGCTCTGCAGCATCGTTTGCAGCTGCTGCGTACCAAACTCCTCGCAAGTCCCGGAATAGTCCTCCGCGCGATTGACCAAATCGCCGTTGCAGGGCTGAACGCCATATAGATGCAACGTTGTCGATTCATCGACGCGAAACTCAGTCGCCGAGATAGCCTTGAAGCCATTGGCAGTGGCGTAACCTTTGCGATCAGCGACTTTGCCGGTCCCGTCGTAATACTCGACGACAAGAACCGTCTTGCCCGGCGCCGCCAGTGACCTGATGTAGTCCTTGTTCACCGCAGGAGCGGCAAGCGCTTGTGTTGCCAATGCGCAGCTTAGAAGCGCGGGAATGATGGCCTGTTTCATATTCTAGCCCTAACCATCCGTAGTGCGATTGTTGACCCTGCAAAATAGGGTTTAACACCGATCAGAAAACTTGTAAGAATGCATCAAATCGGTATCATGTTTGCATTAACTCTAGTCGGTTTTCATGGCGATCACAACACCGTTTGACGGGCGGGTGCGATGGATAAAAACACTGTCTATGCAGGGTATCTAGGCCCGCGAACCCTGACTAGCGCAGCATTATCCGTGCTGCTCGCGGTCAATACTGCTGCGTCACAAGACCTAGCCACAACAGGGCGTATTTCCAGAGATTACAACGGTTCTGTGACAATCGACGAGGAATCTCTTGTCACGAACTTCGAAGATCGCTGGAGCGGTGTCGAGACATCAGAGAAGGAGTTTGTCCTTGGTGCAAACGGTGTTGTCACGAAGGGCGGAGCTGAAGTATTGGGCGTAACGGCGTCGAAAAACGCGGGCGCCAATCGGCATCACATTGATGCGTCTATCAGCGCGTATTTTGATGTCTCGGAGCGCGCCACCGGCCGCATTGAGCCTGTCCAGACTCCCACTCTAGATACTACATCTAGTGATACCCCCAAAAATCTAGGGGCACGGACTCCCGTTGAAGAGTGCGGGCCGTCGCCCCTGTCACCTGATGAGATTAAAGCGCTGGTTGCATCCACTGCGCGCCGATACAGCGTCGATGAGGGCTTCGCGGTTGCGATTGCCTGGGCCGAAAGCCGCTTCGATGAGATCCGCAATTCACCGAAAGGGGCGCGCGGACCGATGCAGCTTATCCCCGCAACGGCGGCTCGCTTCGGTGTTCAGGACATTTGCGATCCCGCTCAAAACATCGAGGGCGGGATGAAGTACCTCCGCTTCCTGCTCGATGAGTTTCAGAACCCGCTTCTGGTCGCAGCCGCTTACAACAGCGGAGAGGGTCGCATCTACGAATATGGCGGCGTTCCGCCATTCCAAGAAACCGTCGGCTATGTCGCAAAGGTCGTGAATTTCCAGCTTGGCCTACCGATGCCAACCGGCAAGTGGAAGGCGAGCGGGATCGTCCGAGGCATGGCGGCAAAGAACACCAGCGATGCCGGAGTCATCGCTGTGGAGAAGACCGGCAAGTTCGTCGGCGGCGTGATGCATTTTTAAGGAGAGAACTATGAAGAACGTCATATCCCGGCATTCCGGGGCATTGAAGGCAGTAGCCATCATTGGCTTGGTGACAGCCCTGCAGGTTGCAGGCGCTGATCAAGCGCTTGCACAGGCTAGCGGTGGCGGCGGCGGTGCATTCGCCCCCCTTCAGACAGCCGTACAGATGATCGTTGACTTCATCACCGGCCCCTTCGGACGTCTGATGGCAATCATCGCCGTGATTGGCCTGGGCTTCCTTGCCTTTGCCGGCAGGCTTTCGTGGTTCACGGCCGGAGCCGTCGTCATTGGCATCGGTCTCGTGTTCGGCGCCCCTGCCATCGTTGACCAGATGATTTCGTCGGTAGGCGGCGGCTGATGAGCGATTTTCAAGACGAGAAGCCAGCTTTGACGCCGTTGGTGATCGGCTTGACCCGTTCTCCGACGCTATGGGGCGTGCCCTACATGGCGGTTGTCCTGATCATCGGCGTGACAATCATTGGGTGGCTGGTGACGAACCATCTGGCGGCACTGCTGATCGCGCCAGCCGCCTATCTTGTCCTTTTCTCGCTTTGTGCCTGGGACAGCAAGATTCTCGACGTCCTGCAGGTCACGTCCCGCAAGACGCCAAGGACCCCCAACAAACGCTTTTGGGGCACCAACTCATACGGACCATAGTAGATGCTGAAAGTCGTCAAGGAAGAGCTTGGGTTTGGGAAGGTCGCCGGCAACGAGCGGCCTATGTCCGTTCACATCCCCTATATGCGGCATGTGTCTGACACGGTCATCGGGCTCGAGAATGGAACCCTGATCAGCGTCATCAAGCTTGACGGACTGTTCTTCCAGACGGAGGACCAGGCCGAATTGAACATGCGTTCTGTTGTGCAGAACACCATGATCCGAGCTCTAGGTTCGAGCCGCTATTCTCTTTGGTCGACTGTAATCCGTCGTGAGGTCGAGACCGAAATCGGCGGTTCGTTCGATTCCTCCTTCTGCGAGATCCTGAACGACCGCTATATGGACCAACTTCGCAAGAAGCGGATGTTCACGAACGAAATCTACCTGACGATCGTGCGTTCGGGCATGAAAGGGGCGCTTGGCCTCGGCGACTCGCTGAAGCGGATCTTTGAACGCTCGAACAAGGAGGCCAGGTCCCAAGCGACCCGTGAAGACGTGACCGACCTCGAAGAGCTGGTTGGGAACATCGTGAAAGAGTTGCAAAAGTACGGCGCAAAGCCGCTTGGCATTACGTATCGCAAGAAATCGGACGATACCGCGAAAAAGGACATCGATGGAGAAGACGCTAAGGGCGATCCGTATTCGGAGCCCTGCGAGTTCTTCAACACGATCCTGACCTGCGGTGTGCCGCGAAAGATGCGGCTTCCGCGCATGGGAATTCGGAACTACGTCGGCACTTCACGGCTTCACTTTTCAAAGCGGACGATGCAGGCACAAGCGGCGGTGGAAGAAGATAGCCGCTATGCCGCTCTACTCTCGATCAAAGAATATCCTCCATTCACTGGTCCCGGCATGTTGGATGGGTTGCTGCAGGTGAACCACGAGTTCATCCTGACGCAGTCTTTCACCCTTGCAGACAAGCCGATCGCACAAGAGCGGATCAGTCGCCTTCAACGCCAAATCAAGGCCTCCGACGAAGCAGGTAGCTCGGTCGAATCCGACATCGACTATGCTTTGAACAGCCTCCTCAATCAGGAGGCTGTATTCGGCTTCCATCATTTTTCGCTTCTGTGCATTTCGCGGGACCTCGACGGATTGAGCCGTTGCGTGTCGGAACTTGGCGCTTGCCTCACCGACATGAACATCAACTGGCTCCGGGAGGATCTCAATCTTGAAGCGGCGTTCTGGGCGCAGCTGCCGGGAAACCGCTCCTACATCTCCCGCATCGCCATGCTGTCAAGCGCCAACTTCTCCGGCCTTTCCTCGATGCATAATTTTGCGACTGGACAAGCGGATCGCACCCATTGGGGCCTGCCGATCACCATTCTGGAAACGACCTCACAAACCCCCTACTGGTTCAACTTCCACCGTCGCGATATCGGGCACTTCACGGTGACTGGTCCGACAGGATCCGGCAAAACCGTAGGTTTGACCTTCCTGCTGGCTCAGGCGATGCGGGTTTCACCCACGCCTCGCGCCGTGTTCTTCGACAAGGACCGGGGGGCTGAGATCTTCGTCAGGGCGATTGGCGGAGCCTACGAGGTTCTGTCTCCAGGAACACCCACGGGCTTTAACCCGCTGCAACTGGAAAACACCGGCGAGAACCGGGAATTTCTGGTCCGTCTGCTCAAGGCCATGCTGCGCGGCGATCGTCGCACCGACTTCACGCAAGAGGACGAGGACACGCTGGAAAAGGCAATCGTCCGGATCATGCAGGAGCCGGCAGCTCAGCGGAACCTCCCGAATCTTGCCGGTCTCTTGATGGGGCGGTCCAAGGCCGATGCCAACGATCTATACTCGCGGCTTCGCCCTTGGATCGAAGGCGAAAAAGCCTGGCTGTTCAACGCGCCCCATGACGTCCTGTCCTTCTCGGGTCACAGCGTCTTTGGCTTTGATATGACCAACATCCTCGGAAACGAGGAGCTAAGAACCCCTGCGCTGATGTATCTTTACCATCGGCTGGATGAGCTGCTGGACGGTAACCCCGTCATGTTCTTCATGGATGAAGGCTGGCAGCTGTTGATGGATGACACTTTCAGCGCCTTCATCGTCGACAAGATGAAGACGATCCGAAAGCTCAACGGCATCGTGGGCTTTGGTACGCAGTCGGCTGCTGACATTACCAAATCCAAAGCGTCGCACACGCTCATTGAGCAATCGGCGACCAACATCCACTTCCCGAACCCACGGGCTGACGAAGAGAGCTACATCAAGCGCTTCGGCCTGACGGTGAAGGAGTTCAAGTTCATCAAGAACACGCCTCCTGAAAAGAGAACCTTCCTGATTAAGCATGGCAACGACTCTGTCATTGCGCGTCTCGATCTGTCGACAATGCCGGATCTCGTGAAGGTGCTTTCAGGACGCAAGGAGACGATCGAGGAGTGCGCGGCACTTCGCGAGCAGTACGGAGACGAACCCGAAAACTGGTTGGCGAAATTCTGCGGATGGGAGAAGGCCGAATGAGGAACAGTCGGACTCTAACGCTGCTAGTTGCAGCCTTGGCTTGGGGAACAGCGCCCCCCGCCTCCTCGCAGGTCCCTGTTACGGATGGCGCCCTCACTTCAACAGATGCAGTGCGCAATGAAACGACGAAGCAGATCGAGGAAACAGACAGTCGCCGGCACTCCGTGAACAAGAGCGTCACCTGCTCGATGTACCGGCCGGGGCGCGGAGGTGACGCCCCCTCGGCAGCACAAGCCAATCCGGAGATTGTCGGGCTCGTGAAGCGAGTGGCGCGTGAAGAAGGGGTAGACGAAACCCTCTTCATGTCTCTCGTCTACCAGGAGAGCCGGTTCAATCCCTGCGCAAAGTCGCCTGTCGGCGCTATGGGCTTGTCGCAGCTGATGCCGGGCACAGCCAAGGATCTTGGCGTGAATCCTCACGATATCGAGGATAACCTTCGCGGCGGCGCACGCTACCTGAAGCAGCAGCTCCGCACCTTCAACGGCAATACCAACCTTGCGCTCGCCGCGTACAACGCGGGGCCAGGCAACGTCCGCAAGTATGGCGGCATCCCTCCGTTCAAGGAGACGCAGGGCTATGTCGCCGCGATCAAAGGCAAATGGATGCCTCAGTTTGGAGGCTCTGATGTTTCGAACATCCCCGAAAACTTCGGCGGAGGCACGTCGGGCTTTTCAGGTGCGAGAGACGCAACGATCAACTCAATGGCAACCAGCCAGTCGATTTCCGAAAACAGCGGGAACGTCGCGTCATGGCTTCAGCAACTCGGCCAGATGGAAAGCGGCACGATCCAAGACAGCTGGGACCACAATTCCGGCGCACGCAATGCGAACCTCGAAATGATGAACCAGGTCATCCGCCTCGGAACAACGATGGCGGAGCTTATGAATTCTCAAAATGCACTCGATATGGGCGGGCTCTCGGGGTCTTCGCGGTCCAGCGACTACAAGCGAGACGAGAAGGAAGACGATCGCGAGGTAGCTGACCTCTGCGACAAGGAACTGCAGCTTGAGTGGAATCCGGAGGAACAGGCCTGCGTTCGAAAACTCGAACCAGAGGCTGACATGAAGCTGATGTTGAGCGCCGAATGACAAGGAGAACGGCCATGAAAAGAGCATTTCTGACTGCGTTTTCGCTAGCGATGGCGTCTACTGCGCATGCACAGGTTCCCGTGATCGACAGCGCCAACCTGAAGATTGCAACGGAAACCTCTCAGACGACCGATCAGATCCTGGATACGAACAAGGAGGTTCTGAAGACGGTAGAAGAGACGCTTAAAGCCGTCACGGGGGATCGCGGGAGCGTTTCAAATCCCATGCAGAACCTCGCCGTTGGTCAAGGGTTCAGCGTTTCTCAGATGCCGTCACTCGACAGCCTCATGCAGGGCGGAGTCCCGAACTTCGGCAGCATGGGCGGTGACATCGGCCAGATTGCCACCACCTTCATCAACGGTCTTCAGCTAGTAAAAAACTTGTCTGGCAAGGTGGACAGCACGTTCTCCGGCGACAAGTCCTACGAAGAGATGATGAAGACCGTCCTTGGAGTTGCTGCCCTAGTCACCGGCTCGCAACAGGCTGTTCAGTCGCGAACACAGGCATTCCAGCAGGCGGGTCAGCAGATCGGCCAGGCTCAAGACATCAAAGGGTCCATCGATCAGAACACGCAGCTGCAGGTTCAAACCGGCCTGACGATCAACGAAATGATTGGCGTGATGAATGGGGCGGTCGGCTCCCTGCAGGCTCAAAACCAGCGCCGCCTTGTCGACATCTCCAATACCAAGAAGGCGCTGACCTACGGTGACTAAGACATTTCGAGTGAAAGGCTTTGTGCTCCTCTCCGTTCTGGTTGCTGCCGGCGTAACTGGCTGCGCCGGTGCTCCGAAAGAGAAGACTGCACCATGCAAGAGGCCGGCAAACCTCACATCCTACGCCGAGGATCCGCGACAGGAATGTGGCCCAATGACCAGCGTGAATGGCAACCCATCGGAAGCGCTGGCGGCGATCGACGCTTTCGCTGCAAGCGGAGAGCAGTGACCCCATGAACTTTCTAGGCGGCCTGCTTGAGGCTCTTGAAGATGCAGGGCGGAATTTCTCCCAACGGGCTTATGAGGTCGTTGGCGACGAGATCATGCCCTTGCTGACGATCATGCTTATTGCCTACGTCGCCTATTACGGACTTCAACTCGTCATGGGGACCGCGCGAGTGAGCGTCGGCGAGATCGTCGGCCGGGTCGTGCGGATGATGCTTATCGTCGCCTTTATTGATCAGTGGGGCAACTTCCAACTCTTCTTTTACGACTGGCTGAACAACACGCCTGAAGACGTGGGGCGGGCGCTCTTGACGGCTAGCAGTACCGGGATAACTGAGCCGACAGACGGCCTCTCCATGATTTGGGAGACGGCAAATGAGGCAGCAGCAGCATTCGCGGAGCAGTCGGGCTACTTCGCCATTCTCCCGGGCCTTGTAGGGTTCCTGATCATGCTGGCGGTTGGGCTGTTCATTGCAGTTGCGCTTGCCATCCTAGTGCTTGCGAAGGTGATGATGTGGGTGCTGCTTGGCACTGCACCGATCTTTATCGCCTGCCTATTGTTTGATTCCACACGCCAGTACGGAATGGCTTGGTTCCAGCAGGTTTTGACGTACGCAATCATTCCGCTCTTCGTTTACGTCGTCGCCGCCTTTCTCATCACGACCATGGACGCTGAACTGCAGAAGGTCGCAGCGGCAGCATCCGCGAACGAGATCCAGTTAGACGATATCTCGGCTTTCGTCCTGATCTGTGCGGCTGGCGCTTTTGTCCTCTTCAACATTCAAACTCTTGCCCAGGGAATTACCGGGGGCGTGGCAACGGGCGTTGGGCAGATCGCTCGATCGGTTGGCTACGCGACCGGTGTTGCACTGCCGGCACGAGCTTTGACCGCGACACGTTCTGTAGCCGGCAGGGCTGGAGAATTAGGAATGGCCGCACGCGCCAGAACCCATGCCGGCATGAGGGAAAACATCCAAAACGCCGGTGCAGCAGAAGCGATGCAAAACAGAATTACCAACAACAGTCTGCCCAACTAGGCAACTGGTGGCGGGAATTAAGGGCTAGGATAGATGGCAGAGAATAACGATGCTCTCCGGAGCTATTTTCAGGATGGGGACCGTTGGGAACAAGAGATCGTAAAAAAGGCCAAACGGTCCAAGGCGTTCGCTTGGCTGATTACGCTGATCTTCGGCGGCATCACGATCCTGTCGCTCTCCGCATTGGTGATGCTCGTGCCCCTCAAGAGCTTCGAGCCGTACATTGTCGAGGTCGACAAGAACACTGGCTATATTGAGGTCAAGACAGGGCTGACCCGAACATCGAACATCACCGATCAGCAGGCGGTCACTCAGGCGAATGTCGTCCGTTACATTCGATCCCGCGAGGGCTATGATCCTTTTGCCATTGATCAGAACTTTGGAATTGCAGCTTTGCTCTCCACCGGGGACGCAGCGCGCGACCTCCAGGCCCAATGGAGTGCCGCGAACCCTGACAATCCAGCTCGCCGGCTCGGCAAAAATAAGTCGATCACCGTCGACATAAAGTCTGTCACCTTCCCGAACACGACAACGGCGCTCGTCCGGTTCTCGACGCATGAGCGCTCTGATGCAGACGTCATCACGCGCCATTTCATCTCTGTCGTTCGCTATCGCTACACCGATACGCCTGAGCGCAACGAATGGCGCTTCGAAAACCCGTTGGGCTTCCAAGTTTATGACTACCGCCGTGATCAGGAAACGGTGACCTCGGGAGGCCAGCAGTGAAATATGGCTTGCCTCTGGCGGCGTTGATCGCCGCTCTCACGATGACTCACGCCTATGCGGCGCAACAGCCCCGCCCTGGCAGTCTGGATGCGCGTGTGACCAGTGTCGTCTATCAGCCGAACAACGTCGTGAAGGTGTCTGCAACCTACGGCATCTCAACGATGATCATCTTCGACGAAGATGAGAAGTTTGAGACGATCTCGCTTGGCGACACCGACAGTTGGCAGGTTGCCCCGTCCGAAAAGGGCAACATCCTTTTCGTCAAGCCGATAGCCAAGGACGTTTCCACAAACATGAACGTGGTGACCTCAAAGAGGATCTACTTCCTTGAGCTCAACGACTATGCACCGGAAGCAGGGAAAAAGGTCTTCGGCATTCGCTTCGTTTATCCCGAGAAGAACCTGAACGAGTCTCTGCGGAAGGAGGCTGAGTTTCGGGCAGCTAACCCGAACATTTCGAGCATCGACAAAGCGAACGTCAATATTGACTACTCTTTCTCGGGCGACGCGGCGCTGAAGCCGACAATGGTCTTCGATGACGGAAAGAAGACCTTTTTCAAGTTCGGCCGAGGGACCGTGCCGGCCATTTTTGCCGTTCAATCCGACTTCTCCGAGACCCTGCGAAACTTCCGCAAGGAAGGCGAATACATCGTCGTTGACGGCGTGGCCACGCAATACACGCTCCGGGACGGAAACCAGTGGACGTGCATTTTCAACCTCCGCAAGCCGGACTTTGCAGCACCTGATCCTGACATCATGGCTCCGAAGCCGGATCCTGATGCCAGCAAACGCAGGAGGAGCGGCAACTAATGAAGCGCAGCCCTGAACTCGACGCAATGGCGGCGGCCGACGAGGCCGAAATCAGCAATCGAAACGTGAAGCGCAATCAAACGGTCGGCATGGCCGCCCTTTTGCTGGCTGGCGTCTTCGCCGCGTACCTGGTGCTCGCCACGTCCGGAGAAAGCCCGCCTGAAAGCCCGCAAAGTGAGGAGGAGTTCCGTACCACGACCTTCCGGCCGCCCGGTTTCGTGCGCGATGGAGAACCCACTCCCCCACCACCCGAACAGCCTGTCTTGGAACTTCCACCTCCGCCACCTCCGCCGCCAGCTCCGCCGGTGGACGTCACTGAATTCAACGTGCCTCCCCCGCCCGAAGTAGCTCAACCGGCGAGCGCCCCCCCGCCCGCCGAAGAGGTATTTCCGGAGCGATTTCGGTCAAAGCTAATCACGCTTGACCAGAACCTGGGAGGATCCGCGAATGGTTCGCTCGATGGCTCGAACAGCGGCACGCCTTTGACCGTCGCTGGCGAGGATCGCAACAGCCAGTACCTGTCCTCAGCGAGTGCGATCGGTGACCGTTCCGCCAAAGCCCGGCAGATTGAGCGCATCGACGCCATGATCCCAGAGGGCACGCTGATCCCCGGCATCTTGGAAACGGCGATCGTCAGCGACCTTCCGGGCCAGGTCCGGGCCATCACATCCAAGGATGTCTACTCCTTCGATGGGCGGCGTGTCCTGATCCCAACAGGAACACGCCTGATCGGGGAATATCAGTCCGAAGTTACGCGGGGGCAGAAGCGGGTCTTTGTTGTGTGGACGAGGCTGATCCGGGATGACGGCGTGTCGGTGCGCTTGAACTCCATCGGCACGGACAGCCTCGGGCGATCAGGCCTGACGGGTCATGTCGACAACAAGTTCCGTGAGCGCTTTGGCGCATCAATCTTGCTGTCGATCGTCGGAGGCGGTGCAAGCTATCTAGCCGGATACGGTAGCGACTCCAGCTCCGGAAACGATGACACTGAGCGAGCTGCTGAATTGGCGCGAGAAACGATCGCGCAGACCTTCAGCGACATGGCGAACACGGTCCTTGCCGAAAACTTGAGGATCCCGCCAACGATCAGCGTACCGCAAGGCGAGCGGATCTTTGTCTATGTTCGCCAGGACCTCGATTTCAGCGCCATGTACGACGATCCTGTCACGGAAGCGATGAAGGAGATCAAACGTGAACGTTATGGTAGGTAACACGACCGCTCATGATCCTCATTATTTCCTGAACCGGTCTCTGGAGCCCATCAGGCAATTTCTCGATGACCCGAAGGTGGTTGAGATTGCAGTGAATCGGCCAGGCCAAGTCTATGTTGAGCGCTTCGGTGCTGATCACATGGAGCATCATGAAATCGATGCTCTGACGGCACGCGAGATCGAGAACATTGGCGAGCGGGTTGCCGCAGCGACAACGCAGTTCCTCAACGCCGCTAATCCGATCCTTAGCGCAGCACTGCCGACCGGCGAACGTATCCAGGTCGTCTTGCCGCCCGCGGCACCTGACGGTGGGTCGATCACGATCCGTAAGCAGGTTGTGCAGAATTTCTCTCTGCAGGACTACCGTGACAACGGCTCTCTCGACAAAGTCTCGGTTGCTGTCGGGGGCCTAAGCGACGTGGATCGGGAGCTGATCGCCTATCTACGCGCGGAGAAGATCTACGACTTCATCCATACGGCGATTACGAAGCGGGTTTCGATCCTGATCAGTGGCGGCACGTCGTCGGGCAAAACCACGTTTCTGAACGCGTGCCTGAACTCTGTAGACCTGAATGAGCGGATCCTGACGCTTGAAGACACTCGTGAGCTATTCCCACCACAGAAGAACGCGGTCCACCTGATCGCCTCCAAGGGTGGGCAAGGCACTGCAAACGTGACGATTCAAAACCTTCTTGAATCGGCGCTTCGAATGCGGCCGGATCGCCTCTTTGTTGGCGAGATTCGTGGAGCTGAGGCCTTTTCATTCCTTCGCGCCATCAACACAGGCCACCCGGGCAGCATGTCGACAGTACACGCCGATACGCCGCTCGGCGCCTATGAACAGCTCGCCATGATGATGCAGCAGTCCGGCATGTCCGCCGGCTACTCCAAGCAGGATCTGATGTCCTACATCCAAATGGTCATTCCGATCGTGATCCAGCTCAGGCGGGAAGGCGGCAAGCGCGGGGTTTCCGAAATCTACTTCGCACGGGATGCATCATGAGTAAGGGGCTACAGGCCTTCTATCTGTTTTTCTGCCTGTTGATCGCATTTGCAGTCTGGATGCTGGCATATGGGGCGGGGCTTCAGGTCTTCTACGGTGACGGTAGGATCCTCGAGGCGACAATCACGTCAAACCCATTCGCGCCAATTCAGCAGTTCTGGGCCTATAGCTCCTCCCCTTCCCTTCAAAAAGTCGCGCTCGGCTCCGTAGTGCCCGCGCTGCTCGTATCAGGCCTCATTGCTTACCTTGGGCTCAAACCTACCAGCAATCCATTGGGGGATGCGGCCTTTCAGGATCTTGCAACACTTCGGCGCGGGAAGTGGTTTGGCAAGAAGGGTCACATATTCGGCCGCATCGGGAGCAACGTCCTCCGCGCGTATGACGATCGCCACCACCTCATTATTGGCCCGACCCGATCCGGTAAGGGCGCGGGCTACGTCATCCCCAACGCTCTCATGCACGAAGGCTCTATGATCGTCACGGATCTGAAGGGCGAGGTCTACAAGGCAACCGCCGGCTATCGGAGGCGCAACGGGAGCCAGGTCTTCTTGTTCGCGCCGGGTTCCGAGACGACCAACAGCTATAATCCCTTGGATTTCGTTCGTCCGGAGCGAGGCAATCGCACGACTGACATTCAAAATATCGCCAGCATTCTTGTACCGGAAAACACCGAATCCGAGAATTCAGTTTGGCAGGCCACAGCTCAACAGGTTCTGGCCGGCGCCATCAGCTATGTTCTCGAAAGCCCCTTCTACAAAGGGCGCAGGAACCTCGGCGAGATCAACTCCTTCTTCAACAGCGGGACCGATCTGCAGGCCTTGATGAAGTACATCAAGGAGAAGGAGCCATACCTGTCGAAGTTCACGATGGAGAGCTTCAATTCCTACCTGTCTCTCTCGGATCGGGCCGCGGCCTCGGCACTGCTTGATATCCAGAAGGCGATGAGGCCGTTCAAGAACGAACGCGTTGTGGCCGCAACGAACATGACCGACATGGACCTTCGATCCATGAAGCGTCGTCCCATCACAATCTACCTTGCCCCGAACATCACCGACATCACGCTTCTTAGGCCGCTGCTGACGCTGTTCGTTCAACAGGTGATGGACATACTTACCCTTGAGCATGATCCCAACTCCGTGCCGGTCTATTTCTTGCTGGATGAGTTTCGCCAGCTGAAGCGCATGGACGAGATCATGACGAAGCTGCCCTATGTGGCCGGCTATAAGATCAAGCTCGCCTTTATCATCCAGGACCTGAAGAACCTGGATGCGATCTATGGTGAGACGTCCCGACATTCGCTCCTTGGCAACTGCGGCTATCAGCTCATCCTTGGTGCCAATGACCAGGCCACGGCAGAGTATGCTTCCCGCGCGCTTGGCAAGAGAACCATCCGATATCAGTCTGAATCGCGCACTATCGAGCTTATGGGCCTCCCGCGCCGAACAAAGGTCGAGCAAATTCGCGATCGGGACCTGATGATGCCGCAGGAAGTGCGCCAGATGCCCGAGAACAAGATGATCTTGCTGGTGGAGGGTCAGCGGCCAATCTTTGGAGACAAGCTGCGCTTCTTTAAGACGCAGCCCTTCAAAGAGGCGGAGGCCTATTCTCAGACGCATATACCGACCGTTCCAACTGTCGATTATCTGCCACCTAAACCTGTTCCAGCGACCACGCCAGCCTATGCCAATGCAGGCCAGGAACAGGCTGAACAAGCGGAAGCGATAAAGCCTGTGACTGAGGCGAAAGCGGAGGAGCCGCGGGCGCCTGTCCAGGAGGAGGCTCCAAAAGAGCCAGCGCCCTCCACCTCGCCCGCTCGTGTTGTGAATCCATCCGCCTTGGCCAACAAGAAGGTCAGCGCCGGGGGTACTCCGGAACCTGCAAAGGCAGCTGTGCCCGCTCCCGAAAAGCACACAACACCTGTCTCAGAGAACGACATCGAAAAAGCGCACAATGATCGGGTTAGTCGCCTTAAGGAGGTCGTCGAACGGGAAGCCGAAGGCAAATCACCGCGCAAAAGGAAGAGCTTGGAAGAGCTATTCGCAGCGACCGTTCCTGATCCAATCATGGAATAGGCCGGCCGCTAATTCAGGTTCAGAAGGGCCAGAAGCTCGATGCGTACTGACCCGCCTCTGTTAGCCAAGCTACAGAAGCATGATACCAGCCGATCACGGTCCCGTAGACCTTGATCAGGATCGCGAGGATCCCAACGGAGACCATGCCCCACACCATCATCTTGCCGACGATGTCGGCAGACTTGGGGTCGTTTACTTCCACCAGGTAGGTGTTCTGATTACCGTCCTGCATGACACTTTAGCGATCACGGTCGTCCCGATTACGCTCCCTCTGTTCAACCTGTTCACGCTCCAACTCCTCGAGACGAGGAATGTGCTGTTGCGCGGGATCAGTCCGAGTGGTCTCGCCGCCGCGCTGGGCCGCTTCCCTGTCTCTGTTTACACGATCTTGCTGCCTCTGAGTAGCGTCCACCGTCTCAGCGAGCTGGTGAGCCTCACGCTCCGCTTGCCCGATTGGACGTTCCTCTTCCAGATTCACCCTGAGATCGCGTTGGCGATCGTCGGCAGTATCCGCAGTTATCGGCTGCTTGTTTGACTTGTTTTCGTCCCCACGCTCTTCATTGCGTTCAATCGTCTCGATCTCCGCGCGAAGTTCCGGATCCTCGTTGGCAACATCCCGGAGATAGCCGTTTCCGGTAGCGGCGAGTTGAGCTGCATGATGAAGCGAGGCCTCAAGGCCCTTCTCATACTGCTCTCGGTTTTCGTCTCCGAGCTCGCCGGCTTCGATATGGGCGAGGCCGGAGCGATAGTGTTCCACATTTGCCATCGCATCGTTACCGGGCTCAACGACAGCCTCTCCATGCTTGGCAACAGCTGCCTCCCTCTGGAGGTTAGCATTCGTCTGCTCTTGCACCTCGGATGCCGTTCTTTCCGGCGCGGCACCACTTTCTCTGGAGACGTCGCCAGCAGCGTTTCGTCCATCCTGCTCATCAAGCCCACGCTCCTTCATTTCGAGCAGCTGCCTGCGCAGATCGACGATCTCGCGAGCGAGGGAGGACACTTCTTCGAAGCCTGACCGGTCCTCTGGACCAGCGCTGCGCTGAAGGTTGAACAGAGCCGTTTCAACCGTCTTTTCGTACGCTTCGAACTCCGGGCGTGTCTGTTCGCGCATGTCCTTTGCCTCCGACAACATGTCTCTGATTGCTAACATATTGGAGCGGTAATCACCGCCAAAATCCGCATGAATGACCGAACCAGCAGGCGATTGATCCACTTGGACAAGGCCGTTTTCCAGATAGGAGCGATGCTGAGCGGCGTAGGCCGCAACCACTGTGTCGCCGGCGTTGACTGCAATCTTCTGCCAAGTCTCCTGCGCTTTTAGGATGTACTGGCGGCTCCTCTGGCTCGTCGCCACCACGCGTCGACCAGCTCGCTTTGCGTCATATCGCGCCTGTGCCGGATCGCTGGTGCCTACATGCTCGGTTCGACCGTCATGCCTGACGGCGCGAACCTGATTTCGCGTGAAGGCTGGCGGCGTACCGAACTCGCGCCGATCGGTCATTTCCATATTAATGCCGTGGTCACGCGCCTTCTCGGCCATGACCTCACGCCATTGCCGGAAGGTGGCCGGAGTCGTCTCGATCCGGTCGCCCGATTCCGAACGCATGGTAACGATGGCATGGGCATGAACATGCGGCCGCTTGCCCCCCTCCCCTGCTTCTTTCGGATCGTTCTCCGGATCGTGCATAGCGAATACGTACCGATGGCCCGCAAACTGCTCGGCCAGGAAGTCGCGAACAGCTCCTTCGAACGCGACAGCATCCGTGCCGGCACGCGCCGACATGATCACGTGCATCACGTCACGGCTCTTGCGGCTGTGCAGCTCATCCCGCCATTCCTTTTGCACCAGGTCGCCCGCAGCCTTGTCATCGGCAATCGAACGTCCCTGATCGTCTCGAACGTCGTTCCGCTGCGCGATCAGGTCTCGCAACTTGGCAGCGCCATATTCCACGCCGTTGCCATAGCCTGTGAACGAGAAAGCCGCAGGGGCCTCTTTCGCAACGGCGCTGGTGTTGAAACGCTCCTGAACGATGTCGGCCGCCTTCGCGTCAGCCGTCAGCCGCTCGCCCTGCCCGCTGCGCAGCACGACATAGCCCTCGACCTTCAGCGATCCATTGTTTCGGGTTTCGACAGAGTAAGCGTAGCGTCGATCACCAAAGCCACTGCTGAGAATGTCCCGCACCTTCTCATGCGGGTTCGAGCCGCCGGAAACGCTCACCTCGACGCTAAACGCGCCGATATCGCGGCTCTCGGTCCTGTTTTGGAAAAGGTGATCCCAATCGCCACGGAGACGCGCCAGCTCCTCACGGCCACGCAACGTCTCGCCGTTCTCGTTCTCAACCTTCAGCTCCCCCCCTCTGGAAACATAGTTGAGCATCGAGCCGACGCGGGCGCCACCACCGTAGGAAGCCAGTTTGACCACGGCGGGCTGGCTCCCTTTGGCAACGCTCGCAAGACGAACGTCCATTGATCGCATAGCACCCGAACCGGCAGCCATCGTCCTCGAAGGTGATGACACGTTGAATGCCGAAGTCCTCACCCCTCCCCTAGATCCCGACCCGCCTTTAGACATTTCAACCTGGTGCTGCAGATTCTTCAGTCTCTTCTCAAGCTCTTCCTCGACAGCGCTCCCACGGCCGCCGAGCGTCATTTCGTGCAACAGCGCCGCGCGCCTTTGCTCCCATTCGCTTGTGAAAGTGCCGAAAAAGAACTCCACGGCCTACACCTCGCCTCGGCGCTCATGCCCGGCACGGCGCGAAAGTGTCCGCAGCTCACTCATTACGGCCGCCTGAATCCGCTGGACGTTGCCAAGGTTGATGTCCAGCTCTGAGGGATGGACACCCTTTCCTGCATTCAGGGAGCGGGCGACCTGATTCAAATTGATGCCGATCATCCGCATGTCTTCGAGCAATGCGGCCATGATCAACCTGTCTTCCGCAGTCAGAATAGGTCGAACGCCAGCACCCTCGAGGAGCAGAGAACGGAAAAAAGCAGACACACTCATACCGGCCGACTTGGCCGCTTCTTCGATAGCCGAATGCTCTGCATCGCTGACGCGGACGTTGATGAGACGCCCCTTGCGTTGCTTGGCTGTCGGTACTTCGATCGTGTCTTTACTCGTCAATCAGTTAAGCCTTCCCGGAGCCTTGCGACCGTCATCGTGGGCTTGTCCCACGATCGTGATGCAAAATGTAAAACATTTTTGCGTATCCTGCCAATCCTAACCTAAAGCACTATCCCCCAATTTCAACCTAATTTCACCTCTCGACTGGCTCCGCTTCGCTTCGCTTCGCACTCTTTCCGTTGGAACACTCACCAGGGTTCACCGCCAAAACCGCTTCTGAAGGCCTTTGTCTGTCCCTCGTACTCAGGCGAAAGGGACGCTTCGCTCTTCACCCTTGCGCCTTCCGTGCGAGCGCCAAGTGAGGCCTCACGCGGCTCCGGGGTTCACCACTCGACCCAGACACTTGTAAAAACCACACGACCAACTCGTGTGGTTTGATAGATGTCCTAAAGCGTGCGTTCACACGCATGTTTTGATCTTAACCTACGTGTGTTCACATGTTAGGTTTGCTTCGATGTGAAGATCTTAACGACGATACTGATGTGCTGATTGAACCCACGTCGGATCGCTAGGGGGCGGGGGAACCATTAGTCTTGAGAGGATCGTGCAATGGCAATCTGCATATCGCTGGTAAGCGGCAAGGGTGGAGCGGGCAAGACAACCGCCGTAATCCTAGTCGCTGGAGAATATGCGCTTCATGGTAAGCAAGTGCTCTTGGTCGATGCCGATGGCCGACAAAACCTGAATGAGTGGTGGTCCCGTTCCGAGGCGAAAGACAACAGGCCAGACGGCATTGAGCTTCGCACGGCAGTAACCAACGCATCACTTCAGCATATTCTGGAGAACGAAACGCATGGGTTTGACGTCGTGCTGATCGACTCGCCCGGTCAAGACACCGTGCTGCGAGACACGATCATCGCCGGCTCGGACATCGTTATGACCCCGATCCAGCCAAACCAAGACGAGATTCTTGCTGCCGGCCAGGCAGCAATGGACGTGGCTGACACCTGCGATCGTACCGGGCGAAACATTCCACATCTCAACTTCAGAACCCGGATTACTCTCCCGGGACGTTCACTGGAAGCCTACCGCCTGATACGCCCCTTCATCGCAAACTTGCAGGAACAGGGATATGATTCATACCTCTTGGACACTGAGCTTTATGAGCGAAACCCATACCGCGACATCAGACTTGGATATGGGACGCTGCAAATGCTGGAGCTGAGCGACTCCGTCAAAAAGGCCCGGAGCGAGGTCATGACCTTGATGCAAGAAATTGAACGTTTCCTGCCGAACGAGCAGAAGAGGTCGTAAGATGGCTAAAGGGACTTCCAGCATATCTGATTTTCCCGTTGCACCGCGACGGTCCCGGGGGAATGTACCCAATCCAATGTCGCAGCCGGCTATAGACAACGAAGCAGAAAACGCGGTCGCCAGCCATCAAGCGGACGAGGTCGCTGTCGAAGAAGCTCCCGCTCAGGTACCAGCCGTTCAGCTGCCCCCAAGATCAAGTTTGATTTTGCCCTCACCGGAGGCTCGCCGGGAGAGAGCGACGAACAAGTCGTTGGAGCGTGAGGCGTCCAGAATACGACTGCAGGAGCTCAAGCAGAACAAGGCGCGCGAGAGCAAGCACTTCGTCAATTGCCCTCTTGATTACGACACCAAGAAACGCTTGGAGCGCGCAGCCTCTGAAAACGACTTAAAAATGACGGTGATCGTCAAGGCCGCAATCGACCAGTTCCTGAAGGATAATGGTTATTGATCCTCGACCTTCGATTTCTGGCCGGGGTGGCCGTGGGCACCACTCTTGGCTTCTTGATCAACCCTGAAGCAGCGGAGAAGGCAGGGATCGACATTCAGTCCATAAAGAGGACTATGCCTGTTATTGGTTCTTCTCCAGCCGAGCCGGTCAAACAAGCTGATTGGCCAACCAACGAACACGCGAAGCGGGAGCTATTCCGGTTTGCGATGTGGGACTTTGAGACATTTGGGCCGAAGTCTGAGATTTTGATCACAAGGTGCATCAGCATCGACCAGCTTTCATTGGCATGCGAAATGCGCGTGAAGCTGAGCTGGATCTCCGAAGAAAGAACCGTCGAAGGCGTTTTTCAATCAAGCGCCCACAGCTGGAACCTGATAGCTGCGAAAGCCGTGAACAGGAATGCTCCCACTGGATCTTGAGGTGATGGACAACGCGCCCTGAGTTGCGGATTTTATATCGAGGAGATCAGCATCCTGGCATTCATTCCCCCCACTTTTGTTAGGGCTTTGTAACTGGCGCGCAGGATGACAGTGCCTTAATGGCACGTTATGGTGCGTGATATCTGCCACAGGCGGATTTGGGGACTGAGGGAATACCGACTGTGCGGAATCTATCCGACTATATCAAATCAAGGGAACTGGTTGAGACTACAGATCCAGATTTCCAGAGACCTTTGTACCGCAAGGAGGGATTCGACGGCATAGTCAGCTTCGGCAAGATCGACGCAAAACTTTCCGCATTCCTACTCGACGAACGCGCGAAAACTGGTCTGACCCAGAGTGATTTCGCGACCCTGGCTGGTCTCGCTCGAGTGGTCTACAGCCGCTACGAACTGAACATTTCGCGACTAACCGTCTCTCGAATGATTCACCTTTCCGAGCTCCTTGGGTTCCTGCCGATGCAGATGATTCATGCCGCTGCACCTCATCTCTACGGTAAAAATCCTGAAGAGGCCGATGATCGTGTTGAACTCTTCAGACTCATTCATGACCTCCCGCATGACACCATACGCAGTTTGATCGGTATAGTTGGCCAACTGACGCCTAAGGATGTTCTTGAAGCTCGGCAAAAAGCGGAAGCGGAGGCCGAAGCACAAGCTGAGGCCGAACGCCAACGACTGACTAGAAAAGCGGCGAGAGTCAGCAGGAAAGGCCGTCCCCCTGGCCGGCCACCAGGTCGAAAATCATCCAAGGTCGATACCCCGACAGACGATTGAAGAACGGAAAGGGCCGTCAAGTGATGGCCATTTAGGAACGCGTCGTCCCTCACCCCGTTTTCCGATCGCTGTTCGCATTTGCACGCATCAGCGACATCAGCATCGGTCCCAGTCCGAACTCCCCTCCCCTCGCCCGGCGCGTGAGATCGCGGAGATATCCACCTGCCGAATTGATATGCCCTGCCCTCTCCAAGATTGCAGCCATGGCAACCGCCGCGTTCTCCGGCCCCATCACCTCGCAAGCCTCCTGGTAAGCCGACGGGCTAACACCAAGCATTGATCGTACCACCACCGCGGCGCCCATCAGCTCGCGCCAATGGGAGATCGTGCCGCCGGGCCCGTAGTCCGAAATCTGCGGACAGGCTTTCAGGACCATCGACAGCGGGAACGCCTTCATCTGTTCCGGCTTTGCCAACGGCTGAGCAACCGCTTTGGGTGCTACTTCCAGCTCGACGGCTCCGCCCTGCTCTTTTCCAGAGCTAGGTTCAAGTTCATAGAT
>JAESGV010000123.1_pt1 | contig 115598 bp, 120 predicted proteins | sample 9269781 | NCBI WGS metagenome assembly JAESGV01 (sample SAMN15741586, study PRJNA653496) | algae metagenome | isolation source: Tildeniella torsiva UHER 1998/13D and co-occurring heterotrophs from... | place: Slovakia: Slovak Paradise National Park, Hrabusice, Kosice Region | collected 2000-01-01 | reverse complement strand
GAAGTCCCGCGCGACTATGCTGCCGGCGAGTGGCTGGGGTCCACATCGCTCGCTCCAAGATGGCCTGAACAACCCCTTGGAATCACGAGCACCCCAGCTGCTCAACCCTTTCGGGACGGGCTCTAAAAGAATGCAAAGATTCACTCAGAGTTCTTTCAGGAAAATTGATCGATCGAAATTTAGCGATGCAATCGAGACCTTAACAATGGCCGGTTGGATAGCGCCTGATCCTCGTGCTTCGAAGGCTTGGGTAGTTAACTACTCTGTTCACCTTCAATTTGCTGACGAAGCAATCCAGCGCAAGGCGAACAGAGCTCGCCGTCGCAAACTTGTTGAGCGCAACATCGGGAGAGGGCGGCTCACTCCCACAACTTGAGCGAAAGGAAGGCTGCCCTTTGCCCCTTCTTCGACTCGGGGCGTATGCCAATCAACGAACGCGGACACCGGCGCGGCAGTTGCCAAGCCTCCGGTTTGCTGGCCAAACCCGTAAAGATAAAAGATGGCACGGCATAGTGAGAAATTTCGCCAGTTCCTTCGCTACCTTTGTTTATGGCGCTGGCCTTTGCGCAGAGCTGCCCGGAAAATTCGCTTGGCTATGTCACTATCAGCAGCAATGCAGGCTTCGCTCCGGCTGCGCGACATCCCAGATGGCAGACTAGGGACGCAGTGCTCAGACGATGGGAATCATCGGCGCGGCAAGGCATTTGCCCATATGGGATTTAATGTAGGCAGACCGGATGGAGGACGCGACGGGCGTTGATTCGATGGCGGCTTAGACTTAAAGTTCCAAAATTGCCTCGCGCGCACGAGACCAAGGCCCAATAGTGTGGCATTACGGTGCGATGATGGTGGTTCAGGCCACGGAGGGACGGCCGTCCATCAAGCGACGCGTTCGAGGTGCGAGTACGTCGGGCAATTCTCCGGTCCCGTGGAACGCGGCGATTGTTCCTCTCCCATGTGAACGCCTTGCTCCTCGACACTGGCCAGCCGAGCATAACGTTGCTCGAAGTTGCGGCTTAAAGGCGCTCGAGCCGGCCTTCACTCTACGAAAGCCCCACCTCTCTGCGGTGCCGTGTTGTTCAAACCAAAAAGGTAACGAATGACGCTAAACGATGCCGGCGATGATCGGCTTGAGCCGGCAATGCCCCTTGCCCAGCACTTCACGGTGCTAACGAACTCGATCGGGGAAACGCTGTTCAATTGGGTTGGACAGGCGAGCACGGCGGATATGGCGAACTTGTATGCGAAGAGGAGCTATTTGGCTGCGTCGAAAGCGATGTGTCTGGCGCATGGTCCATTCAGCCTCGTGCTTGAAGGCGATCTAGCCATAAGTGCAGGGAGGTCAGTCGCGCTCCCTGCCAGCACAGGCCTCGGCATCACGATACGCGCTCTTGAACGAAGGTTGGCTGTTCACGCCGGGAGCCACCCCGTTTTCGATTTCGCCACAGCAGATTGCCTCGTACATGACGCTGCGCTTTCAGATCAAGCGTGCCTGCAAGCAATGGCGCGACGGAACGCTATTGCTATCGTTCTGCCGTACTTTATACGCCAAGACGTCATCCGCATAAATCCTGCTCGCGTTAGAGTCGGCGAGAATGATTTCATCGCATTATCCGAATGTGCTCTGACAAATTCTCTCATGTATTTAACCTTAACATGTCTCATGGCGTGCTCGGCGACTACAGGATCGTTCACGCTCGGGAGCGGCAATTTTCAGTTCCCTATCAGTTCCGGCAGCGCGTCTGCCCGAGCAGCCGCTTTGGTGTACGGTCCTCAGCCCGCAACGCTGCTCAAGGGGTGGTTCGAGCGACTTAACAACAACTAGCCCTCCATAGAGCGCACCCGAATTGCGCTTTCGACCTCGGCCTCATTCTGGCGGACGCCGGGCATAGGCGGCGATATGATCGTCGGAATCATCTGCCTTCAGCGCCAGGCGCTGTTTAGCGCTTGCACACATTCTAAATCGGCGCTGTCGCTAACCAAGAGCTCGCTTGGGTTCAGCGTGACAGTACGCACGCTACCTCTGTCAATCATGGCAAGCGGTGCCGGCCGTCTCGCTCCCGGGGCGAGCTCACAATCGCACCCGGGGGGGCGCGGTCCGTTCCCAGGCCCCCCGCTGTGCCGAAAATTCTTGCCGTGATTTCGCACATTCGATTCTGGCTAGTTGATTTTTCATCCGCCTTAGTATCGCGGACGCCAAAATAGGCGCGTGATTCGCAAAATGAGAAAATGTGGCACACTGGCCAGACTCGGGTTGATTTTAAAAATTATTCCCCAACAATAACTGCATAGAAAACTCGAGTTCGGGTTTCGATTATAGGGCTGGTTGCTTCCAATCTCATTGCGGAGCAGTTATTTACGCATGGAATGTCGAAATATGGTCACGAGACTGGTAAGGCTGGCATACCGACACCGTTCGTTTCACGCGAGCGCTTCGTCGTTTATCCAGTCGAATAATCAACAGCCCCTCGATGCGATTGGCCTGATCGAAACCATTCGGTCGCTGCATAGCGAAAGTTTGAGTTCTGGCTATGATCTGCGGTACCGGTGCCAGCATCAGCCCTTCTTTACCCCCACGCAGACCCGAGATCTGGTCGACGCGCTGATCCAGGCTCAGCTTACCGTGCTTCAGTCCGAAAGCGGACTAAAGACCATTACCGCATTGATGGCCTCGGCCGAGAAGGCGATGGGGCATCACTCCAAGCCGAACAAGGAAAGGGAGCGTTCGGCGGCTCGACGTGACGTGGTTCGGACTGCGGTCTGCCATGCTGCCGTGGAGGCGGCCGACGCTGTCCTCAATGCCCTTTTCGCCAACCGGATAAGCGTCCGCGCCCGCGCTTCATCGAAAGGCGCGGCGCGTGGCTAAAGGCATCATTGATCTCTTTCGCCGCGGCTTCGGCGGCCGCATCGCCGACCTCAAGCCAGGGCCCCTGACGCCCGGACAGCGCAGCCCTGTCCCTGACAGGTTGCGCCGCAAGAAGAAGGAAGAGCGGACCGATACGGATCTGCGCGCCATCATGGCCGCCCAAGTTGGCGCGCTTCCCGCGATCCTCGAGCCACTTCGGCCGCGGAACTCGGCATCTTTCGAGTTCAGCGTGATAGCTGCAAAAGCATACGCGAAAGAATTAGGAGTCACCATATTTCATCTAATAGAAGCGGGTGCGAACGTGGAAGGAATTTCCCGGCGTGAGCTCGCTGAATTCGTGGCGGAAACATCAGAAATAAACAAAATCAATGAAAATGATCAAATTTATCAAATTATAAACAAAAAAGATAATAATAAAAAGATCACAATATCAAGAGAAAAAGTTACTGAAAAAGACTTAGATCAATTGATTGATAATTCTAAGTCATCAAATAAAGACAACGGCTCACCCTTCTTCTAATTCTAGCTCAAAAAGGCACCGCGACAATGAGAAAATCTATGAAAGAGACCATCGATTCCGCAAAGACGTACGAAATTCCGTCTGACGTCTCCCGTGTCGGGAGCCCGCCGGTTTTGATCCCGAACGCAGATGGCGGCGTTCGGGCCACCAAGGCCGAGCTGAAGCAGGCCGGAAAGTGCATCGAGGCCGAGAATGAGATCAATTCCCCCGGTGACGATGACTTCGGTACGATCGATAAGTTTTTCGAGCAGATGGCGCAGGCGCGCCGTTACAATCCGTATCTTGGCGATGCTCAGTTCAAGAAGGCAGTCTTCGTCGATCGTCACAGGCTGCTAGCGATCCACGGAGTGAAGGGCGGACCGGGTAAGTCCACCGTGGCCGTCGCGCTCATCGACCTCCTGATTTCGCTCGGATACAAGCTCGTGCTGATCGAGGGTGACCGCGGAACGCCGGATGTCGGGCCCGCCTACGCCGACCACCCGGCCGTTCGGATGGTTAGGCTCGATTGTTCCGAATTGCAGGGTATCCGCGAACTGGTGAAGTTCATGGGCCACGGCCCGCGTGTCATCGTCTTGAACTGCGGTAGCGGATACGACCGCACCTTCCAGGAATTCGGAAACGTGCTGGCGCGGGCGATGGATCACTACAACTATCACATGACCTGCTTCTTCGCGTTGAACTCCCAGGCCAACAGCGTCGAGCAGCTCGTCAAGTTCCATCGGGCAATGCCGACTGCCACTGTGCACGCCGTCCTCAATCTGAAGGAGTCGAAGACCGAGGACGTCGCAGACTTCCAGGATTGGGCCGACTCGCCGGATCGCGAGGGGCTCGAGGGCCAGGGGCGGACGCTGATCATGCCGTACGGTCCCTTGGGTCTCATGAATCGGATGTCCAAGGAGGGGGTTTCGTTCGCCCGCCTCGCTGGGGACGCGAGCCGCGATCTCACCGATCGCCAGCTGCTCGACAACTTCTTGAGGAGCATGTGGTCGGAATTTCACCGTGTGTTCGACTTCGAGAGGAGGTCGTGATGGCTAACATCAATACGATCAACCTCCTGGTAATCCGCGACCTCATCCAGCGCGCCGAGGAAGCGAATAAGGAGGCAAACCAGGCTAAGCGCATCACCCGACTGAGCCAGGTTTTCAAGATCGGCGCGGACCAGCCCCTCTTCAATCTCATCGTGCAGCAGCAGTTGATGGCGGACGAGGTCTCTTCCCGGCTGGCGCAGATCGAGGAGCAGGGCGGGCAATTGAATGCGATCGCTACCGAGATTCAGGCCGCGGTAAGGCAGTTCGAGGCTCAGCGCGCCGCGCTGTTCGCGAATGACCGGATTCGCTCGCTGCTGAGACTATATTGGCCGTGGCTCGCTCTAGCTGCGTGGTTCTTCACCATGGCCGGGTTCATCGCCGGCTTCGCGGTCCTGGCCCGGGCGTAACAACGCGTTGGGCCCAACAACCCCTCTTGGGCCGCCGGCACAATGCCCGGCGGCCTTTTGCATGGTTGCGGCGTCCACGAACAGACGCTCTTCGAATAGGGCCTTTCATATGCCTCGGCGCAAACCCATCACGACATCCATGATCAGCTGGCCACAGCTCCCCCACGCGATCCGGAACATAGCGGATTCGCGAGGTCGCCGGCGCGAGGACCACATCGCCTTCGTTGCCGACAGACTCCAGTTGGTCGAAAGCGCAAGACTGGCTGTGGTAATCTCGAGCGTTCAGCCCACGAGCAGCAAGCGCAGCATACACGGTTACGGGCCATGCAGGCATGTTACCGTGATTTTTCCATTCGAAAAGGCGGCAAACGACGCAATAAAAGCAAAACTTGCGCCGCTTTTGATTGAATTCGACGGCTATTCTAAAGGGTGGGTTCTTCGCGCGCACACTGATGCAATGGTTGAATTAATAATAAAAAATCTTCTAAAATATTTTGACGCTCTAATTGTTGAAGATTTTCAAAGATACGCTCTTGTTTATCGTTAGCTTCCGCACCCGTAGCTTCATTTTTTTTGGCAAGAGATCTTTTGATTTGCTTAAACAGTTCGCGGGCTGAAGCTGAGTGAGTTCCGGCCCCAAATTGGCCGGCGCCGGGATTGTCGGCAGGGCGTAGAACGAACCCGGGTCGCGCCTCTGTCGAACCCCTGATAAGGCCTGCGGGTGTTTAGACGTCGAGACAGTGGCGATAAGGCGCGCGCCTCCGACAAGATATCCTAGACGTGCGCAACCGTCCGGTGTTGGCCGCCTTGCGCCACGGACGGCGTTTCGCGAACGGTGTGACCTTAAGTCTAGCTTTAAGGTCATGGGGATGGTTCGGGCGGAGGTTCTGGGCGCGATCGAGCGGCGGCGGCGCTGGCACGACGGGGACAAGGTCCGGATCGTCGAGGAGAGTTTCGCGGCTGGCGTGACGGATGTCGCGCGGTGCAACGGCGTCGCGGCGAGCCTGGTTTTCACATGACGTCGACAGGCGAAGCTGGGTCAGTTGGGAGGGGGCAGCCCGGCGCCGCTTCTGCTGCCTGTCGAACTGGCTCCTATCGTGACCGACGTCACGCCCACGCCGGTTGCCGAGGTCGCCGTCGCTGAGCCCGCGCGCCGGAGCCGTCGTTCGTCCGGCATTATCGAGATCGTGCTCGGCTCGGGCCGCAGGCTGCGGGTCGATCGCGATGTCACGACGCGGACGCGCTGCGGCGGGTGCTCGAAGTGTTGGACCTACGATGATCGCGATCCCCGCCGAGATGCGGGTCTATCTCGCCATGGGCCCAACCGATATGTGCAAGGGTTTCGACGGCTTGGCCGTGCTGGCGCAGGGGGCACTGAGCAGGTCCGTTCTTCGGTCGCCTGTGTCGCTGGGCGTTGAATTCTCCGTTAAAGTGGGCGCCGAAAATTTCCCGTCTGGCGTCCTTGGCTGCAGCTGCGGGACGCGCCCCGCAGCTTCAGGCTTTCCACCGGTCGTCGATGATGCCCGCCGTGGGAACGGCAGGGAACGGCAGGGAACGGCAGGGAGCGGCGGCGGTGGTCCAGCTTGGAGAACTGATGATGATCCTCGTTCTTCACCGCCAGGGACTGTCCGTGACGGCGATTGCGCGTCGCACGCGTCGTGATCCCGAGACGATCCGCAAGTATATCGAAACGAGGCTTGGAGCTGCCGGCCTACGGGCCGCGCCAGGTTGGCCGGCCCAACAAGATCAGGCCCTATCTTGATTATGTGCGCGAGCGAGCCGCAGCCTTCCCAGAACTGACGGCAACTGCTGACGCCCCTGGCCGAGGCGATCGGCCAGCATGCCATGGACGGGCCCGCGCTCCACGCCGACGATACCCCCCGTGCCAGTGCTCGCTCCCGGGTTCGGCAAGACCGCGACGGGGCGGCTTTGGGTTTATGTCCGCGACGAGCGCCCCCATGCCGGTGATGCAACGCCCGCCGTCCTCTATCGCTACACCCCGGTTCGCAAGGGCATCCGCCCGCAAGGCCATCTCCAGGGCTTTGCGGGATATCTTCACGCTGACGGATATCCGGGTTTCGACAAGCTCTACGCCGATAGCCCCGGTAAGCACACCGCGATCACCGAGGTCGCCTGCTGGGCCCATTTTCGGCGCAAGTTTTTCGATCCACCAGTCCAACGCCTCGCCGGTCGCTGCCGGGGCCCTGCGCGCCGGATCGGAGAACTCTACCAGGTCGAGGACGCCGTCCGCGGTCGCCCGCCCGACGAACGAAGACGATCGCGTCAGGAGCACGCCCATCCACGGCTCGCCGATCTGCGAAGCTGGCTCGACGCGACGCTGTCCAAGCTGTCGGGCAAGAGCGAACTCGCCAAGGCGATCCGCTACGGCCTGTCACGCTGGCCGGCTCTGACCCGCTATGCCGATCACAGCGGTCTGGAGATCGATAACAACGCTGCCAAGCGCGCGACGGCTAAACGGACCACCTAGGCCCTGAAGGTCGACGTATGGTTCCGTCGCGGTCATCTCGCAAAGGTCTCTCCTGTCGTGGCCATCCTGCCGCCTTCAGGCAAAAGCTCCAGTTGTCCCGAGCCAGCTCCAAAAAACCATGCTGCCCCCCACACTAACCAGCTCGCCGTTTGGCGAGTTGTGCAGGGCTAAATCCGCTGCCCCCCTGTCAAAGGGCCGGATTGTCAGATTGATCGACCCGCGGAGCGTCCGTCGTCGAAACTTCTTTGGCTTTGCGGGGTGACACACTGTATCTGCCCCCCCAGTTTGATCCCTGCCCCCCGGTGGGACTAGGGGGGCAATGTGTCGATGTTCCTGAATCGCTTCACAAGTGGCGAGAACTACCCACTTCTTTGCCCGAACCAGGCGATGGGGTTCATCGCCGGTGCCACTCAAACGAAAAGAATGAACAGAAGGAGGCGCCTCAAACTGATAAAATTCTGAACAAAAGGGCCAAAAAACGCGCGCGAGTAGAGGTAGATGAAAGGCACGACATACAAATTTGGCGGCAGCCCGCCAAATTCGAGAGAACGACCTTTCGAAAGGGTCAAGAAGGGCACGACATACAAAAGCTACGGCAAGCCGTACCTTTTGGCCATTTCGAAAGGGCACGACATACAAAGTTGCAGCACTGCCTTCGACACCGCGGCAACTTCGCTGCAATCCGCGCTCCCGCTTGTTTTCTCCGTGCTATCAGAGGGGGCCTGCAGACGGCGAATCGGGGCGCTTCGCGGCAGCCGATCGGTGCTCTCGATACGGTCTGGCGACCTCAATCCCGCGCGTCTCTCCGAGCCGCACCACCCTGATAGGGCGGTGGCAGGTTGTCGAGAACCAGGGGCGACCCGAGCCTCCGAGTTCCTGACTGGATTCGCTAGAAGGCCCGGATTCGGGCAGCATCAACGCCATTCCGTCCGTCGAAGCGTGAGAGCGTTCGCGTCTTCTCCTCTAACTACACGATCTATGGCGACATGAGCCGGCGGATGAACACCATCTACGATCGCTTTGCCTCCGACATCGAGGTCTACTCGATCAACGAGAGCCTTCTCGACCTGACGCCGGTCGCCCCGGGGCATCGCGAGGAATTGGGCCGCGAACTGCGCTCGACCGTCTCGACTTGGACGGGCGTGCCGACCTGCGTCGGGATCGCACCGACAAAGACGCTAGCGAAGCTCGAATAACATCGCCAAGAGCACGCCGCAGCTTCGCGGTGTCTGCGACCTGACGAGCCAAGAGGCGCGGCAGGAGTGGCTGCCTCTGTTTCCCCCTGGAGGATATCTGGGGCATCGGCCGCGCCAGCCAGGCTAAACTCGCCGCCTTCGGGTGCCAGACGGCCGCCGATGTGGCGTCGCTCGACCCCAAACTTGCCCGGCAGACGCTGACCATTGTCGGCGAGCGCATTATCCACGAGATACGAGGTACCCCCTGCATCGATCTGGAAGCCGTCGCGCCCACCCGGAAGGGCGCGCGTTGACGCGCTCGTTTGCCGGCCGGGTGAATGATCTCGACATGATGCAGGAGGCGGTCGCGACGCATGCGATACGTCTTGGCGAGAAATTCCGGCGGCATTGGCTGGCGACGGATCACGTTACAGTGTTTTTCCATACCTCGCCGCACGATAGGGGCCCGGCGCGCAGCGTCTCGACGAAGATGGATTTCCCCGAGGCCAGCAACGACACGCTGGTGCTGATCCGGGCGGCGAATGGGCGCCTGCTGCATCTGGAAGTCTGGCTACCGTTATGCCAAAGCCAGCCTGATGACGGTCGACCTCGTGCCGCTCGAGCCATCGCAGCGCGCCCTGATCGGTTCCCTCGATCGCGAGAAGAGCGGACGGCTGATGGCGGCGCTGGATGCCTGCAACGGCAGACACGGGCGCGGCACCGTATTCTTGGCTGCAGCTAACGTCGCACGCCAGCATAAGGCTTGGATCATCAGGTTCGACATGAGGTCCGCGCGCTATACGACGCGGATCGATGAGGTTCCGGTCGTGGGAGCTGCAGCATGAGTGCATTCGTCCATCAGGTCGAGATCAAGCTGTCCGAGGCCCAGGCGACCGAGCGTCTGCGCCGGATCAAAAGAAGTGCAGGAACTGGGAGATCCGCTTCCATGTGCTGGATCGTCGGCCGGGCTCCGAGCGCGTCCGGCTGGCCTTCGAGGAGCATTGCTTGGCGCGGGCGTTCATGAGTCATTTCGGCGTCGTGCTTGTCGACGAGCGCGAGGTCGAGGCCGCCATGGATGCTGACGCAGCCGAAGAAGACGCCTTCGACCGCATGGCGCTGGAGTACGACTGCGCATGGCAGTCGTAGCTAGCAAAAGCTCCCGAAGCCGGCCTATAGCGGCTCGTTCTATATTGCAAAATCCTCCATGAGTTAAACTCAGTTTGATGCCGACGCGCACCTGGAATGCGGGACGTTGGTCCAAGCGAGGTGCGCCAGTTCCTGACATTGCTTCTCTGCCATTAAGCAGACATTGCAGCGCAGCGCAGCGCGAAGCCAACAGGCTCAGGATAAGGCGACAAGAGTTTTTTGGGGCGACCGATAGCGGCGCTTTGATTTAGACCGCGATGAGTTCCAGCAGTCGCTCGCGATCCGGCGGATGCTCGGCCTCGCCACTGAAGACGATCTGACCGCGTTCGACGACATGGAAGCGGTCGGCGACGGACAGGGCTTCATGCACGTTCTGCTCGACCAGCAGGATGATCGCGCCCTGATCGCGCAGCTCGCGCACGATCGCGAAAATCTCGGCGACGATCATCGGGGCGAGACCCTCGCTCGGCTCGTCGATCAGGACCAGACGCGGCTTGCCGACCATTACCCGGGCCATCGCCAGCATCTGCTGCTCGCCGCCCGACAGGGTCGTGCCGAGCTGGTGGCGGCGTTCGCCAAGGCGGTGAAAGCGGTCATAGATGCCCTCGATCGTCCGCTTCTCGTCCTTCGACGAGCGGCCCTTCACCTGAAGCAGGCCGAGCGAGAGGTTCTCCTCGACGGTGAGCCCCGGGAAGATGCGCCGGTCCTCCGGCACGAAGCCCACGCCGGCATGGCAGATCCGGTCCGGCGTCAGCCCGGTCAGCGTTTCGCCACTGAGCGTGATCTTGCCCTCGCTCGGCTTCAACCAGCCGGCGATGGTCTTGAGCAGCGTCGTCTTGCCGACGCCGTTGCGACCGAAGATGCCGATGACCTCGCCGGGCCCGGCCGCGATGTCGATGCCCTGGATGATGTGGCTCGTGCCGTAGTGGCTGTGCAGTCCGCTGATCTGGAGCATGTCAGTGATGTCCGAAATAGGCGGCTTGCACCGCGGTGTCGGCGCGCACCATGTCGGGCGTGCCCTCCGCCAGCTTGCGGCCCTGATGCATGACGACGACATGGTCCGACAGGCTCATGACGAGGCCGATATCGTGCTCGATGAGCAGGACCGTCACATCCTCAGTCAGGCTTCGGACGAGTTTGGCGGTGTCGGTGGTGTCGCCGTGGCTCATCCCCTGCGTCGGCTCGTCGAGCAGCAGGATTTTTGGCTCCGAGGCGAGGCAGACCGCGATTTCGAGCCGGCGCTGGTCGCCATGCGAGAGATTGCCGGCCAGTTCGTCGCGTTTGTGGGCGAGCTGGAAGCGCTCCAGCATCTGGCCGGTTTTGGCCATGGCGCGCTGCGAGCGGCGGATCGGCAGGAAGGCGCGCGAGGCCGGCTCCAGCAGCTGCGCCGCCATGCGCAGGTTCTCCGCCACCGTCAGTTCAGGGAACAGGTTGGTGATCTGGAAGGAACGCGACAGGCCCGCCGCCTTGGTGCGCTCGGGGGCGGCGCCGGTCATGTCGACACCGTCGATCATGATCTGGCCGCGATGGGGTTTCAGCGCCCCGCTGATCAGGTTGAACAGCGTCGACTTGCCGGCGCCGTTGGGGCCGATGACCGTCGTGATCTTGTGGCGCTGCGCCTGGAAGCTGACCTGGTCGACAGCCTTCAGGCCGCCGAACGAAATGCCGAGGTCGCGGATGTCGAGGACGGGCGTCATGTGGCGCTCCCGGATTTGGCGATGGCCTGCGTCAGGCCGATCGGCTCGGTCGGGACAGGCGCGGCCTGCGGCCGGCGCAACAGCCAGGCCTCGATACGCGGCCGGACGAACCCGACGAGCCCCTTGGGCAGGAACATCACGCAGGCCATGAAGAGCGCGCCGATGACGATGAGATGATGCTCGGTCCAGCTGCCGATGATCGACTTCAGGACGACCAGAAGCACAGAGCCGTAGATCGCCCCGATCAGTGTGCCGACGCCGCCGAGAATGACCGAGATCACCGCATTGCCCGAGGTCGCGAAGAACATCAGCTCCGGCGAGACGAAACCGCGCAGCATTGGATAGAGCGCGCCCGACAGGCCCGCGATCACGCCGGCCAGCACATAGGCCGCCATGCGCGCCCGCCAGACCGAATAGCCCAGGAACGGCACGCGCTTCTCATTGGCCTTCAGCGCGGTGAGGACGCGGCCGAACGGCGTGTCGAGCAGATAGGCGGTCAGCGCGTAGAGACCCATGATGATGGCGAGCACGATTAGGAAGAAGCCGACGGGACTGCCTGCCGAGACCGAGAACGGCCCGAACCCGATCTCGATCACGGGGATGCCGATCATGCCGTCCGAGGCGCCCAGTTCGCGCGTGTTGTAGACGACCTTGGCCATGACCTGCGCCAGGCCGAAGGTGATCAGCGCGAAATAGACGCCGCGCACCCGGTTGGCGATCAGGCCGCCGATGACGGCCGCGACCAGCGTCGCCAGGAAGGCCGCGCCCATGGCGAGCCCGAAGGAGGGAACCTTCATCAGGGTCAGCGCCGAGACATAGGCACCGATGCCAAAATAAAGCGCCTGCCCCAGCGAGAGCGCGCCGGAATAGCCGAGCAGCAGGTCGACCGACAGCGCAAGTCCGGCGAAGATCAGCGCTTCCGTGCCGAGCCTGAGATAGAAGGTGTCGCCGGTCGCGGCGCCGATGGCTGCAAGGCCAAGCGCGGCGAGGACGAAGAGCAGCGCGAGCAGATGGCTCGCGCGCATGGATTGCGTCAGCCGGTCATGCATGGCCGAGCCTCCCGAACAGGCCCTGCGGGCGGAAAACCAGAAAGGCGACCATGGTCCCGAACACGATCGGGTCGGTCCAGACCGGCGAGATCACGAGGCTCGCCAGCGCCTGCACCTGCGTCAGCAGGAGGCCGGCGACGACCGCGCCCCAGATCGAGCCCATGCCGCCGACGATGACCACCGTGAAGGCAAGCAGGATGAAGTCGCGCCCCATTGTGGGGAAGACCGAGTAGATCGGCGCGAGCAGAACGCCCGCCAGGCCAGCCAGCCCGACGCCGAAGGCGAAGGTGCCGGCATAGACCAGCGAGACCGGCACCCCGAGCGAGGCCGCCATGTTGCGATCGAAGGCGGCGGCGCGGACCATCGCGCCCAGCCGCGTCTTGTAGACGACAAAGGCCACGCCCAGCACGATCGCCGCGCCGACCAGAATGAGGAAGAGCCGGTAGTTCGGCAGGATGATGCCGAAGAACTCGCTGGCGCCGGGGATCGGCGTCGGCGGGCGCTGGGTGTTGGCGCCGAAGATCACCTTCAGCACATCCTCGACGATGAGGCCCAGTCCGAAGGTGACGAGCAGCGTGGTGACGTGGCGGTCCTTGGTGTCGAAGACCGGCCGGATCAGCAGCCGTTCCGCGGCCATGCCGACCGGGATCATCAGGACCGGCACCAGCACCAGCAGGAACCAGAAGCCGATGCCGGCCGCGCCGAGCGCGAGCGCGGCATAGGCGCCGATCGCGTAGAACTCGCCATGGCTCATGTTGATGACGTCGAGCATGCCGAAGATGATGGTCAGCCCCAGCGCCACCAGCACGACCGCGACCCCGAGCGCGAGCCCGTTGACGACCTGCGGGGCGAGGACGAATTGGAGATAGTCGATGGGGGTCATGGCGGGGCCTCGATGTAGGGCTCGGCGCGATCTCCCCTCCCCACGAGGGGGAGGGATCGTGTCGTGGCGGCTCAGAACCGCGTGCAGGCGTCGGGGCCGATGGCGCTTTCCGAGGAGACGTTGTCGATGATGTCGAACTTGCCCTTGGTCACGCGCACCACATACATCGGCTGCATGGCCTGGTGGTCGCCGGCCCGGATGGTCTTGGTGCCCTGCGGGGTCTGCCAGCTCAGCCCGCGCAAGGCCTCGCGAACCTTGTCGGTCTCGGTCGAGCCCGCCTTCTCGACGGCGGCCTTGTAGGCGAAGAGCAGGCCATAGCTATCGGCGCCGTAGAGGTCGGGATCGGTCTTGTTGGCCGCGCGGAACGCCGCGACGAACGTCTTGTTTGCGGGGCTGTCGATCTGCGGTGAGTAGCCGACGCCGGTGGCGAAGCCTTCAGCGGCGGCGCCGATCGCAGTGATGTTCTGCGAGGTCACGGTGCCGGACGCGCCAACGACCGTCAGGCCCGAGAGCAGGCCGAAATCCTGCAGCTGCGTCAGCAGGCGCACCGTGTCGTTACCGGCGACAGAGGTGTAGAGCACCTGCGGGCGGGTCGCCCGGATTTGCCCGAAATACTGGGTGTAATCCTTGGAATCGAGTGGCGCGAAGACCTCGCCGCCGGTCGCCGAGCCGGTCTTCTCGGCGCTGCTCTTGAAGGCGGCGACGGTCGAGCGGCCCATTTCGTAGTCGGGCCCGAGATAGTAGACCTTGGCCTTAGGCTTCTCCTTGGCGAGCCAGGCGGCGAGTGCCACCGACTGCTGCTCGGCGCGCGCGTTCACCCGGAACATGTTGGGCGAGCATTTGTCGGTCGTGATCGAGTCGGCGAAGGAGACCGTCGTCGCCGCCAGCTTGGCGTTGCGCTCGGCGAGCTGGGCGACGGCGAGCGTCGAGCCGGAATTCACCGTGCCGGTCAGGAAATCGACCTTCTCGACCTGGAACAGCTTCTCGGCCTTCTGGACGGCGACCGACGGGTTGGCCTCCTCGTCCTCGAACAGCAGATTGACCTGCCGCCCGGCGATGCCGCCAGCCGCATTGATTTCCCTCGCCGCGAGTTCGAGGCCCCAGCGGACCTGCTGGCCGATCGGCGTGTAGGTGCCCGAGAGCGGCGTGACGACCCCGATCTTGATCGGGCCCGACTGGGCAAACGCACTGCCGGTCAGGGCGGTGGCGGCGAGCAGGGCCGCAGTGAGCGTCGTGATGGTGGCGGTCTTCATGGTCGTTTCCCTCTTGCTTGGCTTGTTGTTGTCGGACGGCGTCAGGCGACCGCGCGGCGTGTCCTTCGCCGCGCGGATGGGTTCAGCTCCCGATGAATTTCGGGGCGCGCTTGGCGTGGAAGGCCTCGACACCCTCGCGGAAGTCGTCGGATTGGCGCAGGCGGCTGTAGCAGTGCCCCTCAAGCTCAATCGCGATGGCGAGCGTCGAGTCCTCGGTGTCGTTGAGGAGCTTCTTGGCGGTGCGCTGGGCGATCGGCGAGAAGCCGCGCAGTTCGTCGACGAGCCTGTCGGTCGCCGCTTCCAGCTCGGCGTCGGGCACGCATTCGGTGGCTACCCCCCAGTCATAGGCCTGCTTTCCGGAGATGCGCTTCGAGCGCATCACGATGTCCTTGGTCCGGGTGATGCCGACCATCTTCTGCAGCCGGGCGGAGCCGCCCGAGCCCGGGATCTGGCCGAGCTTCTGCTCAGGCAGCGCGTATTGGCAGGTCTCGGAGACGATGCGGAAATCGCAGGCGAGCGAGATCTCGAAGCCGACACCGAAGGCATAGCCGCGATTGGCGACGATGACCGGCTTGGTGCAGCGCGCCGGGGCGGCGATGTTCCAGGCGAGCTTCGAGACATGCTCGGGCGAAGCCTCGAGGAAGCCCTTGATGTAGCCGCCGGAAGAAAAATTCTCGCCGATCGCGCGCAGCACGATGACGCGGACGCGGTCATCCTCATCCAGCGCCTCAAAAACCTTTCGCAGCTGGTCGCGCTGCGGCATCGAGATCACGTTCATCGGCGGGCGGCCGAGGATGATGTCGGCGCGCTCGCGGGCGGCGTCGATCTCGACGCTGAAGCCGTCGAGGCCGGTCAATGCGGGGTGAATCGGGGCTATGGCGTTCATCTGACGGGCCTTTCGGTCGGGACGGGGATGGGGGGATCATTCGGCCGCGAGGCCGGGCTCTTCGGGTTCGTACTCGCCGGCCACGAGCTGGCGGCGCAGCAGCTTGCCGACGGGCGATTTCGGGATGGCCTTGATGAATTCGAAGCGGCGCGGGCGCTTGAAGTTGGCGAGCCCGGTCGCCTTGCAATGCTGGTCCAGCTCGTCGGCGGTGACCGGGCCGGCACGCTGAACGAAGGCGACGACGATCTTGCCCCAGCGCTCGTCGGGCAGGCCGACGACGGCGACCTCGGAGACGCCGGGGTGTAGCGAAAGGCAGCTTTCGATCTCGACCGGCGAGACGTTCTCGCCGCCGGTGATGATCATGTCGTCGACGCGTCCGGAGACGTAGAGGTCGCCCTCGGCATCAAAGAAGCCGGTGTCGCCGGTGAAGTACCAGCCGTCGCGCAACGACTTGGCATCGGCCTCGGGGCGCTTCCAGTAGCCCTCGAAGGCCTCGTCGCTTGCGGCCAGCGCGACGATCTCGCCCTCCTCGCCGGTGGCCGCGAGATCGTGCGCCGAGACCGCGCCGAGCTTGACCACGCGGATCAGCTGGTTCAGCCCGGCCTTGCCGGCCGAGCCGGGCTTGGCCGCGGCCTTCTGATTGATCGTGAAGGTGTAGATTTCCGACGAACCGTAGTGATTGACGAAGAGCTCCGGCGAAAAGGCCTCGGTGAGCTTGCGCAGCAGCCCGTCCGTCATCGGCGCACCCGCGAAGCCGAGCTTGCGCACGCTGGTGACGTCCGTTTCAGCGAAGCGCGGATGGTGGACGACGTCGTGATAGAGCGTCGGCACGAGATACAGGTTGGTGATCGCCTCCGCCTCGATCAGCGCCAGCGCTTGGCCGACATCGAAGCGTGGCAGGCAGACGAAGACGCCGCCGATCAGCGACATGGCAATGAGCGAGCGCACGCCCATGGTGTGATAGAGCGGCATCACGCCGAGCGTGCGTTCGCCATGCGCATAGAGGTTCTGGGCGACATGGGCGAGGCCCGCCATGCGCTCGGCCCGGTGCCGGCGCGGCACGCCCTTGGGCTTGGCCGTGGTGCCCGAGGTGTAGAGCATCAGCGACCAGGCATCGGCGGATGCGCGGGGGTTGGCGGTCGGAGCCGGCACGGCCACCATCTCGGCAAATGTCAGCTCCGCCTGGCCTGCATCGGCGCCGACGGCGACGCGCGGGATCGAGGGCGCGAGCCGGCTCTCGGCCATGGCTTGCCCGGCGACGGCCTCGAACGCGATCGCCCTGGCCTCGCAATTCTCGATGACGAAATCGATCTCGTCGGGCTTGGCGCGCCAGTTGATCGGCACGATCGTCAGCCCAGCGAACTGGCAGGCCCAATGCAGGCTCGCCGCCTCCCAGCGGTTCTGGAGCACCGTGACGATAGGGTCGCCCGCCTTCAGGCCCATACCGTCGAAGGCTGCGACCAGCGACGAGATGCGCTCGAGCCATTGCGCATAGCTCAGCCGGACATCGCCATCAACGATGGCGAGCGCGTCGGGATCGCGCGCGACGCTGGCCATGAAGCTGGTGCCGAGGTCAAACATGGGCAGATTCCGGGAGGGATGGCGCAGCGCGCAGCTGGGCGGCGGCTTCGAGCGCAGCGCGGATGATCGGCGTGTAGCCCGTGCAGCGGCAGAGATGGCCGCCAACGACCTCGCGCAACTCGTCCTCGCTCGGATGAGGCTGCTCGCGCAGGAAGGCGTCGAGCGAGATCAGGATGCCGGCGGTACAGAAGCCGCATTGCAAAGCGTGATGTCGGCGGAAGGCCGCCTGCATCACCGAGAGCCTGTCGGCGGCGGGCGCAAGCCCTTCGACCGTCCTGACCTCGCGGCCCTCGAGCTGGACCGCCAGCGTTAGGCAGGCACGCGCCGGCGCGCCGTCGATCTGGATGGTGCAGGCCCCGCAGACGCCATGTTCGCAGCCGACATGGGTTCCGGTGGCGCCAAGGCCATGACGCAGCGCGTCAGTCGCCAGCAGGCGCGGCTCGGCCTCCAGCGAAACCGGCCTGCCGTTCAGCGTGAAGGCGACGCGATGGCGCGTCGTGGCGCTCAGGCGCGACATGACAGCGCCTCCGCGATCGTGTCGCGGCCGAGCGAGCGCACCAGGTCGCGGCGCAGACGGGCCGTGGCATGGACATCGTCGCGTGCGTCGAGATCCCAGGCGAAGGCATTGAGCGCGTCGGAGAGCGCGGTGCCTCCCAGCAGCGGGAAGCTGCGGCGCTCCGGCTTGTCGGCGACGCCGGCAACCGCGAGATGGATCGCATCGCGCGTCGCAACCGCAGCGCAGCCGACGATGGCGAAATCGCCGTGGCGGCGCGCGATCTCCTTGAAGGCATGGCCGGTTCCGGGTTTGGCGGCCGGGAAGGCTACGGCCTCGATCAGCTCGTCGTCGCCCTTGTCGGTCACCATCATGCCGGCGAAGAAATCGCTCGCTTTCACGGTTCGGCTCTTCTTGCGCGATCGCAGTCTGATCTCGCCGTCGAGCGCCACGAGGCAGAGCGGAATCTCAGCGCTTGGATCGGCATGGGCAGCCGAGCCGCAGACGGTGCCCCGCGCCCGTGTCTGGTAATGCCCGAGCCAGGGCAGCGCGGCCGCCAGCAGCGGCAGCTCGGCGGCAAGCTTAAGCCGCCGCATCAGCGCGGCCTGCCGCACCCCGGCGGGCACCACGACGACGTCGCCCTCGCGCCGGACCTGGTCGAGCCCGGGAATGCCCATCACGTCGATCAGCACGGCAGGCTTCGCCAACCGCATGTTCAGCATCGGCAGCAGTGACTGGCCGCCGGCGATGATGCGGGCGTCCGATCCGTGTCGGCTGAGCGCGTCCAGCGCCTCGGAGAGGTCGCCGGCGCGGATATAGTCGAAAGCGGCGGGCTTCATGCGCGCCTCCGCAACAGGCGGGCGAAGAAGCCAATCTTTGCGCTTTCGGGGGCGGCCTTGCGCGCGAGCGCCGCGAAGAACTGCCCGATGATAGCCTTGGCCGCGCCGTCGAGCAGGCGTCCGCCAATGGCCGCGACCTTGCCACCGACCGCCGCTTCATAGGTATAGGAGATGATGGTGAGCCCGCCTTCCCCAGGCGACAGGCTCACGCGCCCCGAACCGCCGCCGGTACCGAGCGCGCCGGAGACCGAGCCGGTCAGCGTCGCGGCCTTTGGCTCATCAAGGTCCGAGAGCCTGATCTCTGCCTTGTAGCGGCCCTTCACCGGGCCGACCCCGAGCGTCACATCGGCCTTGAAATGGGTCTCGGAAAGCTTCCTGACGCCATGGCAGCCGGGGATGATCGACGCCAGCTGGTCGGTGTCGAGCAGCATAGCCCAGATCGCTTCCGGCGTGGCCGCGAACCTGGCCTGCCCTTCGCCGCGCAGCGTGCGGTCGCCGGGCTTGGCTGCACCCAGCCCCGCCGCACGGTCGCGATGGGCCTCGGGCAAGGTAGGCTCCGGCGCGGCGATGAGCGCGGCGACGCGGGCCGGCGTCAGTGGTAGGTTCAGTTCCGCGACCCCGAGTGCATCGGCCACCGCATTGGCGAGGCAGACCGGCGTCGACATGCAGTTGCCTTCGCCGACGCCCTTGGCGCCAAGCGGCGTGAAGGGCGATGGCGTCTCGATATGCAGGATCTCGATATCGGGCGTTTCGGTCGCGGTCGGCAGCAGGTAGTCGGCGAAGGTGCCGGTCAGGAAAGCGCCGTCATCGGCATAGGCGAGTTCCTCGTAGAAGGTCGCACCGAGCGCCTGTGCGAAGCCGCCCCTGATCTGCCCTTCGACCATGCCGGGATGCAGCACGCGCCCGCAGTCATGCATGGTGACATAGCGGTCGATGCGAACCTTGCCGGTTTCGACATCGACCTCGACGCCGGCCATGTCGAAGATGAAGCCATGGCAAAGCGAGGAATTGACCTCGTCGCCCTCCGTGGGCGCCGACAGCTCCGGAGGCGTCCAGAAGGCGGTCTCGCGGATTGCCTGGTCGACGCTGTCGGGCAGCAGCGCGGGCGACCAGTGCGAGAGCGCCGCTATGCGGCCGAAGGGCAGCGTCTTGGTCGCGTCGCCCTTGGCGAAGACCGCGCCTCCGGCAAAGCCGATCTGCCCGGGCGGGACGTCGAGCTGGCTTGCGGCGATGCGAGCCAGCTTGTCGCGCAGGCGGGCTGCAGCCAGATGCGCTGTGCCGGCCACGGCGGCCGCAAAGCGGCTCGAATAATTTCCCGATGCGATCGACCAGGCGTCCTTGCCGGTATCGAGATCGGCAACGACGTTGATCGCCGCGAGGGGCAGGCCGAAGACGTCGGCCACAACTTGCGCCAGCACCGTGCGATGGCCCTGTCCCTGCGGCACCGAGGCGACATGGACGTTGACCGAGCCGACGGGATCGAGCGACACCGTTGCCGTCGCCTGCGCGCCGTTCTTGGGTCCGGCTTTCTTCCGCTCCGCGGCGGTCAGGACCGTGGTGATATAGCCCATATTGGACACGCTGGGCTCGACGGCCGCGGCGAAGCCGATGCCGTAGCGCCTGCCGGCAGCGCGGGCTTCGTCGCGACGCTTTCTCAGTTCGGCGAGCCTGCCTTCGGCCGCAGCGATATTGACGGCCTTCACATAGTCGCCGGAATCGTAGAGCGCGCCCGAGGCCGTGCGGTAGGGAAACGCCCCGCTTTGAATGAGGTTGGCGCGGATCACGGCGAGCGGATCAAGCCCGAGCTCGACGGCGATGCGCTGCATCAGCCGCTCCAGCGCATAATAGACCTGCGGTCCGCCGAAGCCGCGCACGAGACCCGTCGGAGCCTTGTTGGTCAGCACGACGCGGTTGCGGATGGCGAGATTGCCGATGGCGTAGGCCCCGGTCATGTTGCCATGCATGCGGTAGAGCGTGGCGGGCTCGGGCGCGCGCGGATAGGCACCGCAATCCTCGATCTGGTCCCAGTCCAGCGCGGTGATGCGGCCCTCGCTCGTGACGGCGGCCTTCAGCGTCGTGACGCGGTTTGTCGCAGCTACCGCAGCGCTCAGATGCTCGAGCCGGTCCTCGATCCACTTGACCGGGGCCCCGGCCATCCGCGCGGCGACCCCGATGAGCACTGCATAGGGCGCGACGCCCTGCTTGACGCCGAAGCTGCCACCCGAATCCGGCGGCATGCGCAGGCGCAGCCGATTGCCGGGGACCTTCAGGCAGCGTGCCATCACCGCATGGATGCTGAATGGCCCCTGGAAATTGGCGAGGATCTCGTAGGCATCCTCATGGGGATCGTAGTCGGCGACGACCCCGAAGGTCTCCATCGGCGAGCCGGTGTTGCGCGGATAGGCAATGGCGACTTCGACGCGGTGAGCGGCCTCCGCGAAGGCGGCTTCCGGCTCGCCATAGCGAAAGTAACGGTCGCTGACGAGGTTGGCCCCGGCCTTGTCGTGGAGGACAGGCGCATCGGCTTCGAGGCTCGCCAACGGATCGACGACGCAAGGCCGTGGGCCGTATTCGATCTCGATCGCGTCCAGCGCGTCCTCGGCGAGATAGCGGTCCTGCGCGACGACGATCGCGACGGGTTCGCCGACATAGCGCACGCGCTCGACCGCCATCGGCCAGTTCTCGACCGCGACCTTGAGCCCGGCGACCATAGGCGTCGTCAGCCTTGCGAGGTCACGGCCCGTGACGATCGCGACGACGCTCGGCATGGCGGCGGCCGCCGCGCTGTCTATGGAGAGGATGTCGGCATGGGCATGGGGCGAGCGCAGGATGGCGGCATGGAGCGTGCCGGGCCTGACCCCGAGATCATCAATGAAACGGCCACGGCCGGTCAGCAGGGCCGCGTCCTCGACGCGCTCCACCGATTGTCCCGTCCATGAAATCGTCTCTGGCCGCACCGACGCCTGCTCCCGATGACGCGCTCTTGATGGGCGTCTGGGGCAGGAGGCTCGGCGATCAGCGGTCGTCGCGCGATCCCGCAGGGTCTCGCGACTTACCAAAAAGTCTCAAAATGATGATGCGGCGGCAGGCGGCCTACCGGCCCAGCCGCGCCACCTGCCTGAAGGCGCTCGGCGCGACGCTGCAATGGTCGCGGAAGAAGCGCGTGAAATGGGCCGGCACGCTGAAGCCGAGCCGGTCCGAGATCGCCGCGAAGGTCTCCTCGCCCTCGACGATCGCCCCCACCGCCATCTCGACCTTGACGACGTTCAGGAAGACATGCGGCGTCACACCGGTCGAATCCTCGAAGACGCGGAAGAAATGGGCCCTCGACAGGCCCGCCTCCTTCGCCAGCCTGTCGACGTTCAGCGGCGCCGCCAGATCGGCGCGCATCAGCGAAATTGCCTTGCCGACACGCCAGTCGATCGCATTGGCGCGCGCGATCTCGCGCAGCGAGGCGCCGACCGTGCGCCAGGGCGTGAAGCGCTCGATCACCGCGATCATCAGTTCCGACAGCAGGGCCTCCTGCCGGCGCGAGGCGCCAGGCTCGTGAACCATCTCGGCTGCGAGATCGAGCGCGGTCTGGCGGATATGGGCGGAGACCTGGCCGGCCGAGTGTTCGAAGAAGCCCGGAGCGCCGCTCGCGGCCCAGTTTGGCCTGAAGCTGCGCAGCCAGTCGGGCTCGATATAGAGCGCCAGGATCAGCGCATTCCTGCGGCGTGGGTCGTGGATATAGGCGTGGCTCTCCCAGGCGTTGACCAGCACGGCGAGATCATCGGTCAGCGGCGCGACATGGTCGCCGACAAGGAACTGAGTGTCGTCGCCATCGACCTTGAGCAGGACATGGCAATGGGGGTGCGCGTGCCGGACCAGGCTCCGGTCCATGTCCAGCAGCGCCACCCGCCCGAAGGCTCCATGCGCGATGCGCAAGGCATCCGACATGCCGTTTCCTCGGTAAGGCTGATTTCCAGCTCTGGTTCCCCAACTGCATAGTAGGAGGCGGACCGCCACCGCTGCAAGCGTCGTCCCGGAAAAGCTCTGTGTGACCGGCCCGTTAGAACGGCCGAAAATTGGGCAGGAAGGGTCGACTGAATCCGGCTCGCGCCACAAGCCGACATTGGGGCATTGTCCATTAGCTGACATCCGCGTCTCGCCGATGTCACCCATAGCTGCAGCCGTCCACCAGTAGCCACTTAAGCGAAATGGCTTCCGAGAAACCCGGGGCATCCACCGCATCAGTTCAGATCGCCGGAGAGGACTCTTCCCCAATGGCTCTGAGCACAGGCAGTCCATAGAGTGGCTGCCTAACGAGCCGCTAGGGTGTCACACAAATAGCATGACGCACGTCATTCCAATGACGATCAGTATGAGTCCCCATATCAGCATTGGCACCAAAGTGCTGTCCGCACCGGCGTTGTTTTGCGGTCCATTGGCCATGCCTGACTCCTACGATGATGTACATCCGAGATTGCGTCGTTGCTTGCTGGTTTGCGGCGGGGCTGGACAGCTCAGCCTGTATGTCTACAAACGCCCCCGTGGTTGCGTAAAGACCCGCCAATAAGAGGCAGAAAACAAGGCGAAGGCACTCGTCCAGGCGAGCCAGGCGAACAACAAAAGGCTAGGTGCGGACGGGTGCACAACTGCGCAGATGCGGAGGATCGCGGCGGCGAGCAGCAAGAGGTAGACCGCCTGAACCGAGCGCGAAGCCACCAGCGGGCGGCCAGTATGACCGAGACTGGCGCGGGACATTATGGCCAGGACCATCAATCCGACAGCCCCGACTGTCCAGGCATGGATTCCCGCCGAGGGCGAGAGCTTGCCGAAGGACGCCGCCGCCGTCAGCATGCAACCGAGCGGTATGAAGGCATAGGCGAGGTGCAGGACGACGACCAGGCGGTCTGGCCAGGTCCGGTGGCCAGCCCAGCGGCCCAGCCGCACCGTCTGGAGGACGCCGGCGCTGGCGAGCGCCGCGCCCGTGAGTGCGGTTGCTGGAACCGCGATCCAGAGGGCGAGAGCAAGAGCGGTGGCGCCGATCGCCACAGCGTCTAGGCGGCCGAAGGGTGCCGGCAGCCGCCCGGGGCGTTCGCGGGCCAGCCAATTCCGGGTGAAACTGGGGATGACGCGCCCGCCGACGAGCGTGATCAGCAACACGCTGGCAGCAACGCCCATTCGGATTCCAACCTCGGCCGAACCGTTGAGGATCGCCTCAGCGTGGAAAGTGGCGTTGCCCGCGAGCAGCAGGCCGACCACGGCGACGACGCGCAGATTGCGCCAGTTCCGCCCGGCTACCACCTCTCGGGTCGCAGCCGCGGCAACAAGCGCAAGGAATGACACGTCCACTAGGGCGGCGAAGAGCAACGAAGTCCAGGATGACGTCGAGATCGCCACCCGCCCCGAAGCCCAGACGAGGCAAAGCACCATCAATGGCTTGCCCTGTAGTGGCAACCGCCCGGTCCAGTTGGGGATGGCTGTGAGCAGGAAGCCAGTCACCACTGCGGGGAGAAACCCGAAGATCATCTCATGCGCATGCCAGTCCCGCGGCGCCATCGCCGTCGGTATCGTGACGGAGCCGTAATAAGCGGGAAGCCAGGCCAGCATCGCGGCTGCGGCAAACAGCGAGCCGAACAGGAAGAAGGGCCGGAAGCCATAGGACCAGAGCGGGTGACCGCCCTCGTCGCGTAGCCTTGGAATGGGGGCCATGAGATGATCCTGCCAAGAGAGGGCGCCGCTGGGACGGCCGCGCGGCCTTTTAGTTCCCGGCCGCCTGGACGTTCCCGACCTTGGCGATCAGCGCCGCGAATGCTGCCTTGGCCTTGCCCGGATGGTTGACGCTTTTGGCCTGGTCGAGATTGCCGGGCTTGCCGACCACGATAATTGCCACCATCCCCATGCCGTAATGGGGCTTGCAGCGGATGCCGTAGAGGCCTGGCTTGTCGAACGTGACTGCCACATCCTCGCCGGTCTTGCCGATGAAGGACGTGGCGCCGTCGGGCAGCATGCCCTGGATCGACTCGGCATTATGTCCCTTGTCGGTGGCGACGAACTTGACGGTGTCGCCGGGCTGGACCTCGACATAGGCCGGCTCGAACACCATCACGCCGCTGGCGCCCTTGTTGAGGGACTTCACCTCGATCTCAGCGGCCGATGCGGCGGCTGAGAAGGCGGTGACGAAGATGGCGGCGAGTTTGACGATCGTGCGCATGACGGTCTCCTGTTGGGGCCTTGGAAGAGGCTCCCTTCATAGGACCCGGCCGCGCCAGCGAGTTTGTCGTGACGCAAACTCCAGACCTCCGTGTTCTCCCGGATGGCGGTGGCGTCACAGATCGGCTAGCACCTTCAGCAGGAGGGAGCGCCCTGGTCTCCCGAAATGATGGTGCCGATCGCGTCGCAAGACTGGTCCAATAGGCTGGGTGGCCGGGACCGACGCCATCGTCTGAAACCGGAAGACGCGATGAGTTCTCTCGATCGATCGTTGATAGCCAGCCTGCCGATCTTCTCCGCTTTGAACGGCGAGGAGATCGATATCGTCCTGTCCTATGCCAGGTCGGTCAGGTACCAGAAGGGTAGCGTGGTGTTCGAGCAGGGCGGACCGGCCGAGAACTTCTTCGTTCTGCTGCACGGCAACCTGCAGGTCGTGAAGCTGACGCCTGCGGGTCAACAGGTCGTCATCCGATATGTCGTGCCGGGCGAGATGTTCGGCATTGCCGTCCAGATGGGGCGCGCGCGCTATCCCGCTACGGCGACGGCGGTTGTGGACAGCGTCTCGCTGGTCCTGGCGTCCTCAAGCTGGTCCAGCCTTCTGGCGCGCTGTCCGGCACTGGCCGAGAGCGCGCTCAGGACGGTGGGGACGAGGCTGGACGACGCGCATCTCCGGGTGGTCGAAATGTCGACGGAAGAAGTCGAGAGACGGGTGGCGCATGCGTTGCTGCGCCTCGTGAAGCAGGCCGGCCGCAAGGTCGAGGAAGGCATCCAGATCAGCTTTCCGATCAGCCGGGAGGATGTCGCGCAGATGACGGGGACGACGCTTCATACGGTGAGCCGGATCCTGAGCGCCTGGGAGACTCAGGGCCTGGTGGAAGGGGGACGGCAGAAGATCATCATCCGCGACCCGCATCGGCTCTTCATCCTGGCGGAAGGCCGGCCTCAGGCGTAGCCGCTCCGGCAGAGTTGGCCGCGGCCAACCGCAGCGCCTGCAGGAAGGGCTCAAGCTCGGCATGATGTTCCAGGCAGGCATCAGCCAATGAATGGAAACAGCCGATCGGGCAGCCGACGCAGTGGAAGCCGAAATCGAAGAACACCCGGATCGTTGCCGGCCATTGTCGCATTGCCTCGTCGACGAGTAGGTCAGGCGTGATGGCTGTCATGGGGAACCTCCCTGTGGCGGGTACCCTACCGCACCGAGAGGGTTTGTCTTTGCGCTGTAACAAGCAGCGGCGCCCCCACTAGTTTAAGGTCCAGGCACGCACAATTGCCGACAGGCAGCGCCGTGCGTCGTGACTGAACCGGAGTTCGACCATGGCCTCCCAGCCGGATTCGACAAGCCTGATCGGCAGGATCTCCAACGTCATAACCGAGATCGAATTGGACTGCGAATGCCGCGCCAGGGTCAGAGACGCCATTGCGCGGTTCGAGGATCTGGAGCGCAGCCGCCAGGCGCACCGCGCCCTCGCCTCTGCGCGCGACCAGCGGCAGCGAATCGCGGCCCTGCTGGCATTGCTGGCGGATCTCGACGAGATCGGCTGGGACGAGCTCGACAGCTCGATCTATCTGGAACTGTCCGATCTCTTCAACGACATCGCAGAGGCTGCCCAAGCGGGGGCAGCGGCAACGCGCTCTCTGCATCACCCTCCTCCTTGTGCACAGGATGTCGCTCGCGCTGGAGGCGATGGCACGGAGGCGTGAATCGCTGGCCAGCTTGAGATTGCGCAAATTGCCGGGCGAACACTGCGGCTAACAGAGGGTTCCGAACCTCGTCGGAGCCGCCATGGTCGCCCTCGATATCTCCCATGCCCGTCGCCGCCCGCCAACCGCTTCCGCACCGGAGACAGCAGAGCGGCGACAGCCGGCTCCGCTCAAGCCCCAGTCCCGTCGCCTAGACACCCTGGTGGTGCCGCAGTCCGTCAAGGGTCGGTTTCGACGGCTGAAATGGCTTGCGTTTACCTTTTGCCTCGCCGTCTACGGGCTGCTTCCCTTCCTGCGCTGGAACAGAGGCGTAGGAGAGCCCGGCCAGGCTATTCTGCTCGATGTCGAGAAGGGTCGGCTCTACGCTTTTTCGATCGAGATCTGGCCGCAAGAATTTTACTACCTCACCGGTCTTCTCATCCTGGCGTCGCTGGTGCTCATCCTATTGAACGCGCTGGCGGGGCGCGTCTGGTGTGGCTTTCTGTGTCCACAGACCGTGTGGACCGACCTGTTCATGGCGGTCGAGCGGGGCATCGAGGGCGATCGGCGCGAGCGGCTGCGCAAGCTGGGTGCCCCGATGACCCTGCGCCGCGCGGCCGGGATCGCGCTAAAGCACGCGATCTGGCTCGCGATCGCGCTGTGGACCGGCACGGGCCTCGTCCTCTACTTCGCGGATGCTTTCGAGACGCTCGGCGCGCTCGCGACTGGCGCGGCGTCCTCCGTCGCCTATGCTTGGATCGGGATCATCGCCGCCCTGACCTATACTTTCGCGGGCTTTGCGAGGGAGCAGGTCTGCACGTGGATGTGCCCCTGGCCGCGGCTTCAGGGGGCGATCTGGGATCCCGAGGCCCTGACGGTCAACTACCGAGACTATCGTGGGGAGCGACGGATATCGGCCAAGAAGGCTGAAGAGCTGCGCAGGAGCGGACAGCCCGCTGGCGACTGCGTCGACTGCTTCCAGTGCGTCGTCGTCTGTCCGATCGGCATCGACATTCGCGAAGGGCCGAATTTTGCCTGCATCAACTGCGGCCTCTGTGTGGATGCCTGCGATTCCGTCATGACGAAGTTGAATCGCCCACCAGGCCTCATCGCTTATGAAAGCTGGACGAACATCGAGCGCGGCCGGGCCGGACAGCCTCCGCTCCGGCGCATGCTCCGGCCAAAAACGCTGGCTCTGCTGGCTCTCGTTACTGTCTTCGCCTGCGGCCTCGGAATCGCCTTGCAAAACAGGTCGACAGGTTCGATCACGGTCCTTCATGACCGAAACCCGATGTGGACGACGCTTGCGAGCGGCAAAATCCGAAATGGCTACACGCTGCGGATCACCAACAAGACCGGGTTGCCTCAAAGCCTGACGCTGGTACTGCAAGAGAGCGATCTGACGCTGACGCTGCTCGGCCCGAACCCCGTCCCGGTCGAACCCGGCGCGACGGTCGATGTCCGCGCCATGGTGACGGGTGATGCAGGACAGGCGACCTCTGTGACTTTCGAGGCGCGGGAGGGAGACCGGGCTGCCCTCGCCGCGAAGGATCGCTTCGCATCGCCCCCGAAGTAGTACGGAAGCAGCCGGCAATGCATGCTCCAACCGTCAAGCAGCATCGCCTCAGGACGGCTTGCGCATTCCAATTTGTGTCTGCGCAAAGAGACGATCCGCATGATCCGCTTTGATGGCGCTGCTGTTGGAGAGAAGCCATGGCCACGAGCCGTCAACCTGTCGAAGAGCTGGATCCCGATGTCCTCGCCTGCCTGTCGGGCGTCACCGACCCGGAAATCGGTCTGAGCATCGTCGACCTCGGGCTGATCTACAGGGCGCGGAACGGGCCGCAGGGTCTGGATGTCGCGCTGACGCTGACCAGCCAGGCATGTCCGCTGGGAGAGCTGATCGCGGATAATGTCCGCGCCCGTCTGGCCTGCCGCTTCCCTGCGGCTCCCGACATTGCCGTGGCGCTGGTCTGGGTCCCCGCCTGGTCCCCTGACAGGATCTCCGGACACAGCCGCGAGAGGCTGGGATTGCCTGCGATGGAGGCCTTGTGATGCCGCCTGCTGAAAACGGCCCGATGGGGCAGCCCACGGTGAAGCCGGTCGCCACGGCGACGACGTCGCGCCAGCCGTTGCTGCGCGCCATCATCATGGCGCTTGCGGCGCTTGCCCTCATCGTGGGGTTATATGGTGGGATTGGGCGCCTGGGATTAACCGCTGCGGATCAGCTTGCCATGTTGCACGGGCCGCTGCTGATCTGCGGCCTGTTCGGCACGCTGATCGGTCTTGAAAGAGCTGTCGCCATGGGCGGTCGATGGATGTTGGGCGCGCCGCTCGCATCCGGTCTTGGCACTCTCGCGCTGCTCGTCGGGCTGCCGCTGCCAGTCGGCGCCGCAGCCTATGCCGTCTCCGCTGCCGTGCTCACCGCTGGCTGCTTCCTGATCACGTTGCGGCAGCCGGCGCTCTTCACAGGCGCGCTGATCTTCGGCGCTCTCGCTTGGCTGGTCGGAAGCCTGCTCTGGATGACCGGCAGCAGCATCCCGGATGTTGCGGGGTGGTGGCTTGCATTTCTGGTGCTGACAGTCGCCGCGGAGCGGCTGGAGCTGAGTCGCCTGCTGCCGCCCATGCGTGGCAGCGAGGCCCATTTCCTGTTTTCGCTCGGCCTGATCCTCGCCGGCGCGCAGAACGGGTTGCTGTCTGATGATGGCTCCATCCTGTTCGGCCTGGCCCTGCTCTGCCTGACGGCCTGGCTGCTCCGGTACGACATTGCCCGCTTCGGCATCCGGCAGAGCGGCCAGGTGCGGTTCATGGCGGCGTGCATGCTGGCGGCCTATGTCTGGCTGGCTGCGGCCGCTGCGGCGTTACTCCTGGCCGCTCCAGCCCAGACCGCACTCGGCTACGACATCGCGCTCCATGCCATCCTGATCGGCTTCGTGATCTCCATGGTGTTCGGCCATGCGCTGATCATCCTGCCGGCCGTGCTGGGGTTGCGTGTCGCCTATACCCCGGCTTTGTATCTCGCGCTTGGCCTGCTGCATGTCTCCGTGCTGCTCAGGATCGGCTCGGGCCTGGCAGAGTGGGCAGCGGGTCGACTTGCAAGCGGCGTGCTGACGCTCGCGGCGCTGCTGCTCTTTGCCGGCCTGCTCGCTCTGTCGGACAAAGCGCGGCGCAGGCCACTCCAGCTACGCTCCAACTGATCGGTTGCTCCAGCCGGCAGGCTCAGACCTCCTGATCGCTCTCGTCGCGCCCAGCATGGTGCTGACGCAACCACGTCAGGCGATTGATCGAGCGACCGGCCATCCTCTGCGCCTCCCGCACCAGTTCCTCGTCCTGGCTCCGGTCGGCGACGTCCAGATAGGCCTCCAGCAGAAACTCCGCCATGGCAAGCTCGTCCACCTCCTGCGGCATCGAGACGGCGCCGCCGGCGCTCTCGATCTCCGGCATCCTATCCAGCGTCGCCAGATTATCGCGACCGTGCGTCACGAGTTCGGCCAGACCCTCGCGGTCCGGCGCAAAACCGCCGGCAGCCCTGTCCTGCAGCCGCGCGAGTAGCCGGCTCTCGGCTTGGGCGAGCGGATCTGCCGGGGAGGTCGAGGCTGGCTGGCTGCGCTCCGCCCGAAAGGCCAAGCGCCGCTGGCGCCGCAGCGCGGCGACCTGTTCCAGCTCGCGATGCGCCAAGCCTTCTGCAGCCCTCTGGATGTCGGGAGTACGGGCATGAGCGGCCAGATAGCTCCAGAATGCGAACGCCCTTTCCTCGTTCCGCACGGCCGTCGAAAGCACACGGTAGCGGCTGACCAGCGCAGGGCTGGCGCTCGCAAGGCCTTCATCGTCAAAGACGCCGGCAGGAGGCGAGCGAGGCTCTGCTGGCGAAGCTGGATGGGAGCGGGCGGCCAGACGGCGCTCCTCCTCTTCGGCACGGTCAGCAAGCTCACTGAGCAGGGTTGCGAGCTCTGGCGCATTCCCGCGCCCGCATCGCCCGGCCAACTCCCGGTAGCGCTGGGCGGCTTGCTGCTCCAGGGACGCGGCGACCGCCATCAACTCCTCGCAGGTGCCGATCGCTTCGGCCGGTTCGACACGCAGTTGCACCATGGAGGGCTCCGTTCCGGTCCTGGGGCGAGCCCATCAGAGGTTGACAGGACTCGTCAAGTGCTATCGGTTGGACCTTGCCAAGACGCAACGCGGTCGCGAGGCAACTCCCAAGAAAGATTTTTGTTTCGTCACGCCGCGGGGGCAGCTGGAACCTATGGGCGCACAACCGCGTTAGCGTTCCTTATGCGTGCTCTCACACCATTTGGAGCATTGCTTTGAGACTGAAAGTCGACTTCCTTCGGGCGGCCTTGTTGGGCGTCTTGGTACTGACAGCCTTGTTGGCGCAGCCCCTGCAGGCGCTGGCGGCTGGTCGTGTCGGGGAGTTTATCGGCAAGCTGGCGCCGTCGGCCTTCTTCACCGACGCCGACCGGTTCGGCTCCCCGCAAGGAGATCCGCCGCTCATCCCAGCTTACAAAGGGAACCAGCTGCTCGGCTACGTGTACCTGAACGCGGATATCACCAGCGCGACCGGCTATTCAGGCAAACCGATCCACCTGCTCGTCGGGATCGATCCCAAGGGCGTCGTCACGGCGGTGAAGCTGGTCGACCACAAGGAGCCGATCGTCCTGATCGGCATCCCCGAAGCCAAGATCGTCGCGGCGATGAACAAGCTCATCGGCGTCGACATGAACGCAGTGGCTAAGGGCGCACAGCGACCGCCCGATATCGACATCGTCAGCGGCGCGACTGTCACCGTGCTGGTGATGGCCGACAGCGTCACGCGCTCGGCCGTACGGTTGATCCGGAGCGGGCGGTTGAGCGGCGCGCCCACCGGTGCGCCTGCCGCCGCGATCGTGGCACGGGAGATCGATGAAAGCAGGCGCGAAGCCCGGACCTGGGAGGAGTTGCTGGGCGACGGCTCCGTCAGGCGCCTCTCCCTGACGGTCGGTGAGGTGTCCGAGGCCTTCACCCAGGCCGGAAAAACCGAAGCCGCCGCCAATGCCGAGACCCCCGACCCTGCCGACAGCTTCATCGACCTCTATCTCGCTCCAGTCAGCATCCCGACCATAGGGCTCAGTCTGCTGGGGGAAGCAGGCTACAATGCGCTCAAGGCCCGCCTTCAGCCGGGCCAGCAGGCGATCCTGGTCGCCGGTGAAGGAGCCTACTCCTTCAAGGGATCGGGCTATGTCCGGGGCGGCATCTTCGACCGGATCGAGCTGGTCCAGGAAGGGCAAGCCGTCCGTTTTCGCGATCGCGACCATGTCCGGATCGGCAGTATCGCCGCTGAAGGCGCGCCGCAACTCCGCGAAATCGCGCTGTTCGTCGTGCCGCTCGACTTCAAGCTGCAACCCACCGAGCCATGGCACCTGCAACTGCTCGTCCAGCGCAATGTCGGCGCGCGGGACAAGGCCTTCCTGCCCTACGAACTCGGCTACACCCTTCCCGAGGCATATCTGAAGCCGGCGCCTGCAACGCCTGCACCCCAGGTTGGCCCTGAGGTGGCTGCAGACCACCAGTCAGCGTCCCAGCCGTCGAACGATGCGCAGGCTGCGGTCGCCGGGGAGGTGGAGGAGCCCCTCTGGATCAAGATATGGAAGGCGAACATCGTTTCCATCGGCATCACCGCCGCCGCGCTGCTGGTGCTGACCGCGATCTTCTTCTTTCAGGATGCGCTGGTGCGCCGGCCACCTGTCTATGTCTGGGTGCGCCGGGCCTATCTGACCTTCACCCTGGTCTGGCTCGGCTGGTACGCGAACGCGCAGCTTTCCGTGGTCAATGTCCTGACCTTCACCAACTCGCTGATCAGCGGCTTCAGCTGGGATTTCTTCCTGGCCGCCCCTCTGATCTTCATCCTCTGGGCCGCCGTTGCGGCAGGCCTGCTGTTCTGGGGGCGGGGCCCCTTCTGCGGCTGGTTGTGCCCTTTCGGCGCCTTGCAGGAGCTGACCAACAACATCGCGCAATGGCTGAAGGTGCCTCAGGTCACGCTGCCCTGGGGACTACATGAGCGGCTATGGCCGATCAAATACATCATCTTCCTCGGCCTGTTCGGCCTGTCGCTCTATTCCGTCGCGCTTGCCGAGGTCTTCGCCGAGGTCGAGCCTTTCAAGACCGCCATCATCCTGAAGTTCGTCCGCGACTGGCCGTTCGTCATCTATGTCCTGACGCTGCTCGCGGCTGGATTGTTCATCGAGCGCTTCTTCTGCCGCTACCTCTGCCCGCTGGGAGCGGCGCTCGCCATACCGGGCCGGATGAGAACGTTCGAGTGGCTGAAGCGCTGGCAGGAATGCGGCTCGCCATGCCAGCGCTGCGCAAAGGAATGCCCGGTCCAGGCGATCCATCCGGAAGGGCAGATCAACGTCAACGAATGCATCTACTGCATGCATTGCCAGGAACTCTACCACGACGACCACCGCTGCCCGCACATGATCCAGGTGAGGCTGAAGCGCGAGAAGCGCGAGGCGCTAACGTCGCCTTCCATGCGCGGGAACAAAGAACCGGGCGGACGATCCGCTACCACCGTATTCACGCATGCAGGTGAGCCGGCCTCCGGCACTCCGGCAGGCAACCCGACCACTGCACCCTAGAACGGAGACGAACCATGTCAGACCATGACAAGACCGGCATCAGCCGCCGCGACCTGCTTGGCACCACGGCCACCGTGGGCGTCGCCGGCGTTGCCGTCGGAGCCGCGGCCGGCGTTGCCCTCAGCACAGGTCCTTTCGTCACGCCGGCCGAAGCTCAGACCGCGCGGGGTGTTCCCGCAGCGCGTCCGGCTGTGACGAACAAATACGAGGTCAAGCCCGGCGAGCTGGACGAGTATTATGTGTTCTTCTCCAGCGGCCAGACCGGCGAGGTCCGCATCGTCGGCCTGCCATCGATGCGCGAGCTGATGCGCATTCCCGTCTTCAACCGCGACAGTGCCACAGGCTGGGGCCAGACGAATGAAAGCCGGAAAATCCTGACGGAGGGCCTGACTCCGGAAACGCGCGAATACCTGAAGGACAAGGGCGGCGTCTACACCGCGGGCGACCTGCATCACCCCCACCTCTCCTTCACGGACGGCACCTATGACGGCCGCTACCTGTTCGTGAACGACAAGCTGAACACCCGCGTCGCCCGCATCCGGCTCGACGTGATGAAATGCGACAAGATCCTGCAGCTGCCGAACCAGCACACCGTCCACGGCTTGCGGGTGCAGAAATATCCGCGCACCGGCTATGTCTTCTGCAATGGCGAAGACCGTGTGCCGATCCCCAATGACGGCAAGATCCTCGACGATCCCAAGCAGTATTCGTCGATCTATTCGGCCGTCGATGGCGACACCATGAAGGTCGCCTGGCAGGTGCGCGTGGACGGCAACCTCGACAACACCGATGCCGACTACCAGGGCAAATACTCCTGGGCCACCTGCTACAATTCCGAGGAAGGCGTCACTCTCGCCGAGATGATGGCGAAGGAGCAGGATTGGGTCGTCGTCTTCAACCTGAAGCGCATCGAGGAAGCGGTCAGGAAGGGCGATTTCAAGGAGATCGGCGGCGTTCCCGTCATCGACGGCCGCAAAGGCTCGCCCTATACCCGCTACATCCCGGTCGCCAACAGCCCGCACGGCATCAATACGGCCCCTGACGGCATCCACTTCGTCGCGAACGGCAAGCTGTCGCCGACCGTCACGGTCTTCGACGCCCGCAAGCTCGATGATCTGTTCGACGACAAGATCCAGCCGCGCGACGTGGTCGTGGCGGAGCCGGAACTCGGCCTCGGGCCCCTGCACACGGCGTTCGACGCCAAGGGCAACGCCTACACCACGCTGTTCCTCGACAGCCAGATCGCCAAATGGAGCATCGATGCGGCCAAGCGCGCCTATAAGGGCGAGAAGGTCAATCCGGTGCTGCAGAAGCTCGATGTCCATTATCAGCCCGGCCATAACCACACCTCCATGGGCCAGACCAAGGATGCCGACGGCAAGTGGCTGATCTCGCTCAATAAGTTCTCGAAGGACCGCTATCTCAACGTCGGTCCGCTGAAGCCGGAGAACGACCAGCTGATCGACATCTCGGGTGACCGGATGGTGCTGGTGCATGACAGCCCGAGCTTCGCGGAGCCGCATGATGCGACCATCGTCCATCGCTCCAAGATCAACCCGGTCCATATGTGGAAGCGCGACGATGCCTTCTTCGCCGATGCCGTGCAGCAGGCCAAGGCGGATGGCGTCGACCTGCTCAACGACTCCAAGGTGGTCCGCGACGGGGACAAGGTCAGGGTCTACATGACCTCGGCGGCGCCGGCCTTCGGGCTCGACAGCTTCCAGGTGAAGCAGGGTCAGGAAGTCACGGTCTACGTCACCAATATCGACGAAGTCGAGGACCTCACCCACGGCTTCGGGCTGATCAACTACGGCATCAGCATGGAGGTTGCTCCGCAGGCGACGGCGTCCGTGACGTTCACGGCCGATCGCCCCGGCGTGTACTGGTATTTCTGCACCTGGTTCTGCCATGCGATGCACATGGAGATGAAGGGGCGCATGTTCGTCGAGCCGAGATCGGCCTGACCATGCGCATCTGCCAAAGATTGGCCCTGGGGATGGCGGCGCTTGCCGTCATCCCCCCTGTCTCTGCTCGCGCGGAGCGCATCCAGGTGGAGCCCGGCGCTGACCTTCCAGCCATCCTGGCAAGCGCGGCGGAGGGCGATGTCATCGTGCTGAAGCCCGGCGAACACCGGGGGCCTCTGCGCCTCGCAAAACCGCTCATCCTCGAAGGCGAGGCCGGTGCGCGCGTCGCCGGGTCTGGAAGCGGCAGCGTGATCGTGGTCGCGGCGCCGCGTACGGTCGTGCGTCAAGTGACGGTGACTGGGTCAGGCTTCGACCCCGAGGCGATGGATGCCGGCATCTTCCTGGAAAAGACCGCGACCGGTGCCGTCATCGAGCGCAACCGGGTCGTAGGCAATCTCTACGGCGTCTACATCCATGGCGCGGAAGACAGCATTGTCCAAGACAACGCAATCATCGGCCTGCAGGAAGGCCGGGTGAACGAGGCCGGCAACGGCGTATCGGTCTGGAACGCGCCCGGAGCCAAGGTCCTGCGCAACGACATCCGCTTCGGCCGCGATGGCATCTTTTCGATAACCAGCAAGCGCAATGTCTTCAGCGGCAACCGCTTCCGCGATCTGCGTTTCGCCATCCACTACATGTACACCAATGACAGCGAGATCTCGGACAACGTCTCGAGCGACAACAGCGTCGGCTTCGCCATCATGTTCTCGCACCGGTTGAAGGTGACCGGTAACCGGTCGGAGGGAGACCGCGACCATGGCTTCCTCTTCAACTATGCCAACGGCTCCCAGATCACCGGCAACCTCGTGCTCGGCCGGCTGCAACCGGCCGAACGCTGGCTTGGCATAGGCACCCGCTCCAAGGATGCAGGCGAGCACGGCCTGCCCGCCGGCGAGGACAAGGTGGCACTGGCCGGCGAAGGTTTCCGGCCGGGTCCGACCAAATGCGTCTTCATCTACAATGCCAACCAGAACCGGTTCCGGGACAACAGGTTCGAGGGCTGCGAGATCGGCATCCACTTCACCGCGGGCTCCGAGCGCAACGAGGTCGTCGGGAATGCCTTCATCGGCAATCGCAACCAGGTGAAGTATGTCAGCACCCGTCACATCGACTGGTCCAAGGATGGGCGGGGCAATTTCTGGAGCGACAATCCAGCCTTCGACCTCAATGGCGACGGCGTCGCAGACAGCCCCTATCGTCCCAACGACCTGATGGACAAGGTGCTGTGGTCGGCACCGCAGGCGAAGGTCCTGGCCAATTCGCCGGCCGTCCAGGTCATCCGTTGGGCTCAGGCGCAGTTCCCCGCTTTGTTGCCCGGAGGCGTCGTCGACAGCCATCCGCTAATGGCGCCGCCTCCGAGGCAGCCCGACCCGTCAGGAGCCGGCCGATGACCCCCGTCGTGCATGTCGACAGGGTCGTGAAGCGTTTCGGCGCCGTCGAGGCGGTGCGCACTGTCAGCTTCGACCTCATGGGCGGTGAAACCATCGCCCTCGTTGGCCATAATGGCGCCGGCAAGACGACCCTGATGAAACTGATCATCGGCCTGATCCGCCCTACCAGCGGCCAGCTCCGCCTGCTTGGCGAAGACCCGGCGGCGGGGCAGTTCGCAGGGCGCAAGCGGCTGGGCTACCTGCCCGAGAACGTCTCCTTCAACGCGGCGCTGACCGGCCGGGAGACGCTCGCCTTCTACGCCAGGCTGAAGCGGGAAAGCGCTGCGACGGTCGGCCCGCTGCTGGAACGCGTCGGTCTCGAACAGGCCGCCGACAGGCGGGTCGGCACCTACTCGAAAGGCATGCGCCAGCGCCTCGGCTTGGCCCAGGCGCTGCTTGGCAGTCCGCAGGTTCTGCTGCTGGACGAACCCACGACGGGGCTGGACCCGGCCCTGCGGCAGAGCTTCTACGATATCGTGGAGGATCTCCGGCGCGGCGGAAGCTGCGTGCTGCTGTCCTCGCATGCGCTGACCGAGCTGGAAGAGCGGGCTGGCCGGGTGATCATCATGAACCGGGGACTCAAGGTCGCCGACGGTTCCGTGCAGGATTTGCGCGGCATTGCGGAGCTTCCAACCCGGATCAGGCTGCGGACGCGCGAGCAGGGAATCGAGGCCGCGCAGCAATGGTTTGCCGGAACGCCCTGCCACGCCATCAATGGCCACACGCTCGAGATCAGCGTCGCGCAGGACCGCAAGATCGAGGTCCTCAGGCGGGCGTCCAGCGTCGGTGCGCCGGTGGTGGACATCGATGTCGCGCCGCCCAATCTCGACGATCTCTACGCGCATTTCCTGCAGGATCGCGAGGGCGCGTCATGCTGAACATCCTGATCGTGGCGCGCAAGGAGGTGCAGGAGGGTCTGCGCAATCGCTGGGTGCTGGCGACGACGCTGCTCCTGGCGGCGCTGGCGCTGACCCTCACCTTCCTCGGCAGCGCGCCAACAGGCACCGTCGGCGTCAGGGCGCTCGATGTCGTGATCGTCAGTCTCGCCAGCCTCACAATTTTCCTGCTGCCGCTGATAGCCCTGCTGATCTCGCATGACGCAGTGGTTGGCGAAATGGAGCGCGGCACCATGCTGCTGCTGCTCAGCTACCCAATCGGGCGCTGGCAGGTTCTGCTTGGGAAGTTCGTCGGCCATCTCGCGATCCTGGCGTTCGCCACGTTGATCGGCTATGGGGCCGCCGCCCTGGCGCTGGTGCTGACCGGTGCGGCCATCGACAGGGAGAGCTGGGTTGCGTTTGCGGCGATGATCGGCTCCTCGATCCTGCTCGGCGCCGTCTTCATCGCGCTCGGCTATCTCGTGAGCGCACTCGTCCGGCAGCGTGGAACGGCGGCCGGAATCGCGGTCGGACTCTGGCTGGTTTTCGTCCTGCTCTACGACATGGCGCTACTGGGCGCGCTCGTCGTCGATCAGGGCCAGACAATCTCCGGCGGCGTGCTGAGCGCGCTGCTCCTGCTGAACCCGACCGATGCCTATCGGGTCTTCAACCTGTCGGGTTCGTCCAGCCTCAGCGCCATTTCGGGCATGGCCGGTACGGCCAGGAACAGCCTCGGCAACGAGCCGCTCCTGGCGGCGCTGGTCCTGTGGGTCCTCGTTCCCCTGTCCCTGTCCGCGCTGGCCTTCTCAAGGAGAGAGCTATGAAATCCCTGTTCTGGGCAACGCTCAGCGGCGCCTTGCTCCTCGCCGGTTGCCAGGATCGCGACGCTGCCAGCGCTCCGCCGCCACCACCCGTCGAGCTGACGGCAAGCGCGGTGGGGCATTATTGCGGCATGCGCGTCGTCGAACATTCGGGGCCCAAGGGCCAGATCATCCTGGCCAGCCGCAAGGAGCCGGTCTGGTTCTCGTCGGCCCGGGACGCATTCTCCTTCACTATGCTGCCGGAGGAGGCCAAGGACATCCGCGCGATCTATGTCTCGGATATGGCCAAGGCGCCGTCATGGGACAAGCCGGGTACGACCAATTGGGTCGATGCGAAGCAGGCCAATTACGTCATCGCCAGCCGCGCCAGAGGTGGCATGGGTGCGGATGAGGCGGTGCCGTTCTCGGACCCGGAGGTGGCGAAGAGATTCGCGGCGGAGAATGGCGGGCGGGTCGTCGGCTTCGGCGAGATGCCGCGTGACTACATCCTGAGCGCATCGGCGGAGCCACCTGCCGGAGATCATCACCCGCAAGCGGGCCACCCTGCGGGACACGACCCCGGAGCGGCCAAGAAGGGCCACCACCACTGAGCGTCCCGACACCAGGAACACATCATGCTCGCCACGAACTCGCGCCGACGCTTTCTCGCCATCACAGCCGCTGCTGCCGGATTGGCTCTGGCGCCGGAATTGAGCCGCGCGGCTAACCCCAGCGCCGCAATCACCTGGCAAGGCGTCCTCATGGGAGCCGACGCCTCGCTACGCCTCAATCATCCCGATGCGCAGGTCGCGCGCAAGCTGATGGCGGTCTGCGTCGCCGAAGTGCGCCGGCTAGAGCAGATCTTCAGCCTGTATCGCGAGGACTCCGCAGTATCGCAATTGAACAGGGACGGCCTGCTGGTGGCGCCGCCAAACGATCTCGTCGACCTGCTGCAGGTTGCGCAGGCCTGTCACGCGCAGACCGGAGGGGCCTTTGATCCCACGGTACAGGCGCTGTGGACAATGTACCGCGCGCATTTTTCCAGCCCCGGAGCCGACCCGACCGGCCCGCCGCCTGCGCCGCTGCGCCAGGCCCTCGCGAAGGTGGGACTGAACGATGTGCTGGTCGACCGCAACCGGATCGCCTTCCGTCGGAAAGGAATGCAGCTAACGTTCAACGGCATTGCCCAGGGCTATGCGACCGACCGCGTCGTCGACCTCCTGCGGGCAGGAGGGATCGAGACCTGTCTGGTCGATATGGGCGAGCCACGTGCCGTCGGCGCCGATGCGTCGGGCCGTCCCTGGCGGGTCGGGGTTGTTGATCCCGCCCACAGCGACAGGATCGGCGCGACCTTCGATGTGGTGGACCGGGCGGTCGCAACCTCAGGCGGCTATGGTTTCCAATTCGATGAGGCGGGGCGGTTCAATCACCTGCTCGATCCGCGAACCGGGCGATCCCCCAACCTGCATCAGAGCGTGACCGTCATCCTGGCAAGCGCAACTCAAGCCGATGCCCTGAGCACTGCTTTCAGCCTGTTACCGCTTCCCACCATCATCGAGCATCTAAGCCATCTTCCCGGTGCGAAGGCCAGGGTGGTCATGGCAACGGGGGAAAGCATCGATCTCGGTTAGAGCACACTCTGCAGGGTCACCGTAAAGCTCCCGGAGTTGGAGGACAGAGCCACCGCATCCGCGCGCTGCTGGAGACCCGTGCCCCTTCGAGGAATGCCGCGAGGTGCTCTCCTGATCATGGCGGCCCGCTTACCTCATCCTGAAAGCAGATCCCTCGCGAGCCTGTAGCGGTCCATCGGCTGTCGCAAAACCGGGGCGAACTGGATCGCCGGGGAGCGGACGTTCGAGACGTCAGCTTAGGGCCAAATTTTCGCGTTGGACGCCAGACGGATGGGCCGTCTGAATAGGAAGGACAGCGAGCCTCGGAACCCATCCTAGGGAACCCCCGTGAATTAGGCCTATGAGCCGTTCCGGGTCACGCGAACCCGAGCGGATATGGGAATGACGAAGGTGAACGAAGGCGGAGACACCGCCTCGGATAATGCGCGCCCGAGCGAAGCGCATCTTTCGCGCTATCAGCGCAGCTATCGAATGACGACGGACCAGCCGGAGCGGTTCTACTGGCTCTGGCAGGAGGCGATGGCCCATGCCCTGCTGCTTGAGCAGCAGGTCGATCGGACCTATCCGGAACACGGCGGGCTCAGCGCTCTGCAGCTGGCGGAGGGCGCGCGGAGCCACGCTCGCTTCTACGCCTTCATGCTGGCGGAGGCTCCGGCGCGCGAAGAGGCCCATCTCGAGACCAAGATCATGGTCTACGAGGCCATGGCCTTCGACGAGGACGAGATCCGTCGCTCGCGTACTTCCTGGATGGTCGAGGCTGCGATGCAGCAGGACGCCCGCGATCTCGGCATCACCCTGACCAGGATCCTGCTCTCGCCCGGCGACGAGAGCCGGCACTGAGGGGCGCGACCATGAGTTTCCTCTTCTACGACTCAGAGACCTCGGGCCTCGCGCCCGCCTGGAACGTGCCGCTGCAGGCTGCTTTCGTAGCGGCGACCGACGCCGATCTCCTCCCCTCGCGCCAGACCGTCCTGACGGCAAGGCTGCCCGCCCATGTGGTGCCGTCTCCCGACGCCATGCTTGTCACCGGCCTAGACCCCGACAGGATCGACGCCGCACCGCTCTCGCAGCTCGAAATGATGAAGGCCATCGCCGGCATCCTCGATGCCGCTTCGCCCACTACCATCCTGGGCTACAACCAGCTTGCCTACGACGAAGAGGTTCTGCGCCACGGCTTCTTCCAGACGCTGCACCCTCCCTACGGCACCTCAATGCCGGGATTTGCGCGCGCTGACGTGCTGATCATGCTGCGTGCGGTGGCGATGCTGGCGCCCGACGCGATCACGATCCCGGTGACGCCGCAGGGCAAGCCGACAATGCGGTTGGGACCGGTTTGTCGTGCCAATGGCATCGCTTTCGACGAGGCGGACGCCCATGACGCGCTGAACGACGTCCATGCCACGATCGCGCTGTTCAGGCTCTTGCGCGAACGCGCACCCACCATCATCGCGGCGATGATGGCCAATGCCCATAAGAGCGGGCCGGCCGGACTGCTCGCTCGCCCCGAACCACTCGGGCTGGGCCTGTTCAACCGCATAATCCCTGCAGGCGGGATCATGCCCACGCCAGGGAACGCAGCCTCCTGGGCCGTCGCCGATCTCACCGTCGACCCGACCTATCTTGACGCCACGCCGGAGCAGCTCGGCGAGATGCTTTTCGCCAAGGGCGAGCGCCCGATCCGGCTGGTCAAAACCAATGCCCAGCCCATCCTGTTGCCCTGGGAGGTGGCGACTACCGCCGGCCAGAACGAGATCCCGCCGGATGGAGAGCTGCAGGCCCGTCTGGCCCGGATCCGGGGTCATGCGCGCTTCCGCGACAACCTCGTGATCGCGCTGGCCGGGCGTTTCGCCGACAGAGGGCCGAGCCCGTGGCCTGACGACAGCCTCTACAGCGGCGGTTTCATCAGCCGCGAGGACGCGATCACTTCGCGGCGCTGGCACGAAGTCGCCTGGGACCAGCGGGTGCGGCTCGGCCGCGAGCTTCTCGGCGACGTCCGGCTGAAAGCCTTCGCCAACCGCTGGGCTTGGTTGGACGCGCCAGAGGAGCTTTCCGCCGCAGAGCGCGAGAAGGGCACGGCATGGTTCGCTCATCGCCTCGACACGCGAGAAGACGTGCCTTGGCTGACGCGCAGGACTGCAATTAGCCGTATCGTCGCGCTGAAGGCCGAGACCAGCCCGGGCGATCCTGCCCGGGTCAGGCAGCTCGACGCCATGGAGCGCTGGATTGCCGGGCGCGGCAGGCCGTTGTCGCGCGCCGCGTGAAACAGGGCGCCATGGCCAATATCAGGAAGGCGCTCCCGCGAGGGGCGCCTTTGTCGATTCCAGCAAACGGAGGTGAAGCGCAGCCGCTGGGGCTGTGACCCACATGAAAGACGACTATGACGAACAAAGACCAGGACCGGAGCGTGGCTCCCACAAGAGCCGCCGGCGACACCGGCAGCCAGAACGCGCAGGGATCGATCAGCGACCCGCTCGCCGCCATCACAGGGGCCATCTGTGACGACCCCACCCTCGCCGAGCTGATCGCCTTTAGGGATAGCGCGCCTAATCTGAAGCGCTTTGCTATCGAGACGAAGCGCTGCGAGGACGAAGCCGATCGGCTCTGGTTCCGGCTCAACGAAGGCAAAGACGTCAAGATGGCGCGGATCGGCCTCAAGATCATGGCCCTGAGCTGCACCGCGATGGTCGCGATCTGGCCAGTCGATCAGGTCGAGGATGCCGATGCGAAGCAGGCGCTGGCGAAAGCCACTACCTTTCCTGGCGATAGCACCGCCTTAGGCCAGGCACCGTCCCTCGACGCCGCGACGGCCGAACGGATCAGGCTGCATCGTGCCGCCTTCGCGGTCGGTGAGCTCGTTGTCCCTCCCGGGCCGGCCGCTCCCGCCATGACCGATCGCGGGCTGGCCGCCTGGCCGATGTCGCGCTTCGACCTCGTCGACGCGGTGCCGCTCGAGGGCGGCACCGTCTCGATCGACGGCACACAGCTCATGGGTTGGTCGGCTTTCGTCGACGCCTATCCGAGCCTCTCCGATCTGGTCGATCGCTTTGCGCGGATGATGGCGACGGCCGACAGGCTCAACGCCCTGGCGGCCACCACCACCGAGGACCCCCGACCTCTACGCCGTGCCGCCGAGGGCGCCCGCATCATCGCCTATCTGACGGCCGCGCGGGCGGCGATCTGGCCGGCGACGGCGCACTCATCGGACGCGCAGGCAAAGCTCCGGCTGGTCGCGCTCGTCAATGAGCGTGCCTGCCGGGGCGATGCGCTCCACCAGCAGGCAGCGATCCGGCACCTGATCAGCGAGGCTAACGCGATCGCGAAGCAGTTCAGATTAGGTGCAACGCTGGAACTCGATCCTCAATGGATCCCGATCGTGTAAGCGACGCAAGGCTGATGGAGGCGTCTCGACTGGGCGCCTCTTGCGATTCCAGGGAGGGAGGGAAGACGCGGCTAGTTGGTCGTTACCCACGAGAAAAGAGTTCGACATGACGAAGAATGACCAGGATGGCGGGCGCTTGCTCACCACACGCAGCGATGGCCCCGTGGATGAGCCCGGCAAACGGGAACTGCGCGATCCGATCGCGGCAGCGATGGAGCTCGCCGACAGCGAGGATCCGAGTGTCCAGGAGCTGGTGGCGTTCCGGCGCCAGCAGATCGATCTGAAGAGCGCGGCGCGTCAGGCGAAGAACCTGCACAGCGAGGAGTTCAGGGTCTCGCTTGTGCGGGAGTCTGGCGACGATGTCCTCGAGGCCGTCTGCGGCGGCGTCGAAATCATGAGCATCAGCCTCGCTGCGCTGGTTGCGCTCTGGCCGTGCGACACGCTGGACCAAGCCGAGGCGAAAATCGCGCTCGGCGAGAAGACCGGTGCGCTGTTGTTCAAGCGCCCGAAGGACTTTGCCGATGTGATCGAGCCGCGTCACGCCAGGCGCCTTCGCTGGAAGCGCGGTGCCTTTGCGGTTCCGGCGCTCATGCTGCCGCCGGGTCCGCCGCCGCCGCGTTCGGATGATCGCGGCCTGGCGCAGTGGCCGCTCGAGCGGTTCGATCTCGTCGAGCATTTGCCCAAGCGCGGGGGGCTGCCAGCCTTTGCCGACCAGCAGGTGGCCGCGTGGAGCCGCTTTGCCGCCTCCGCACCTGATCTGGGCCATCTGCTCAAGCGCAGCGAGGCGATGTTCGAGACCTGCGACCGCCTGATGACGCTGGCCGAGCGCGGTCCCGACAACGCCAGCGAGCTGATCAGCGCGGCAGAAGGCGCGCGGCTGATGGGCTATCTCGCGGCCTGCCAGGTGATGATCTGGCCGGTTCACGACCGCAAGGCGCTGCGTCTGAAGCGACAGGTGGTCGCGCTGATCAATACGCGCGGGGAAGAAGGCGATCCGCCCACGATGCAGGCCGCGGTTCGCCACGTCACCGCCGAGGCGGCCTGGATCAAGACGCTGCCCGTAGACGCGCGCGACGATCTTGTCTTCGACTGGAACGAGCTCGTTTAGCAGGCGCGCAGCACAGGCCATCTGACGACAAAACGACAAGGGAGGCGTCCACGAGCGGGCGCCTCTTCGACTCCGGGACCGAAGGGAACGCGCAGCCATGTGGCTGTGACCCCCAACGAACCTGGGACGAACAACATGAACACCATCACTCCGCTGACGCTCGCCGACATCGAGCTCGATCTGCCTCTTCGAGCTGTCACCGACGACCTCGCCGGCTTCACCAACAAGCTGTCGCTGAAGGCCGGGCTGGAGCAGGGCTATGCCGCCTTCGCGGCGACGCCCTTCGCCATCGGTGAGGTCAGCTCCCGCGCCATCGGCTACGCCGAAGAAGTGACGCGCTTCCTCGCGCTGGCCGGCACCTCAAACCGTCACCAGGTCGCGTACGTCTTCGACGTGCTGATCGCGCTCTCGTTGCTCAACGCCGCCGCGACCGTCACGGTCGCATTCGCCCCGCCGCGCCTGCCGGCCGATCGCTCTGCCCGCCGACGCATTCTCGACGACATCATCGTCGCGGTCGGGGGCGACCAGAAGTTCGCGGCGCTCGCCCGCAAGGCCTTCGCCTACCCGGGCATGGACGCCGCCGCCGAAGCGGGCGTGACCTTCGAAACCGCCACGGTGCCAGCGCTCGCGGATGTGCTTGACGGAAAGCCGGCGATGCTCGGCCTTGAGCAGGGGCTCAGTTTGATGAGCTTTCTGCGCAACCTGGCGCCGGCGGTCACGCTGACCGAGCGCGCCAGCCTGCAGCTCGACTATGCCGATCGCTTCGCGCTCGCAGGCGAGGCCGACGAGCTCGATGGCGAGCGGCTCGACCGGCTTCAGGGCGCCTGCCACGGCGCCAAGCTGCTGGCCGCGGCCGATCTGGCGCGGGCCTGCCTGATCGACTCAGTCTCGAACGACGATGAGACGGCTGGGGACCGCATGAACGCGATCGCGGAACGCCTGCAGGATGAGCGGCTGCGCGATGTCGTTCGGTTCGCGCAGGCCGCTGCCGAGCGGCTGAAGGAGCTTCGGCTCATGCAGCGTCAGATCGCGGACAGCGTGCGCGAGCGCTGAACAGCGCGATCTGCGGAAGCAGCGCTCGTCGAAGCGTAGGGCGCTGCCGCTGGCGGCGCCTTCTTCGATTCCAGCGGGAACGGGGAGAAGCGCAGCCGACCGGCTAAGACCCCATGAGAAGCAATCATGACTATCGACAATCATCTCCAGTCGATCCCGCAGGACGGCCAATGCGAGGATCGAGATGTACGCGAACGACCTGAAACTGGGACGATCTCTGGACGCCTCTCGCTCGTTCCCGTCACCGACGAACTCGAAGCGCTGGAGCGTCTGATCGACGATGACGCGCCACCGTTGCGGCGCTTTGCAGTGCTCTGGCAGGACCGGCCTCCGCTGGTCGCCATCCGCGCCCGCGCCCGGTTCCACACCGATGAGCTGGGCTGCCTGCTCGGTCAGGTGCGCGAGGGCCAGATCGCCGCAAATGCCGAGGTCCTCTGCTGCATCAGGGCGCTGGCGCTACTGATCGACAGCGCCAATGTCGCGACGATCCTGATCGCGCCGCGGGATGATGAGGATCACCGGGCGCTCGCGAGCTTCCGCCGGGCCCTGCGCGCGCATGCGAGACGCTCGCGCGACCCTGCGCTCCGACACCGGACGGAACTGCTCTGCGGCGGCACGCTCGTCGCGATGAGCGAGCAGAATGTTCGCCCACCCCGTTTGCCGCAGGCGACGCCTGATGGGTTCGCGGCAGGGCCGGGCGAGGCGGCGGCCTACCCGATCGCGCTGGCGCCGTCGCTGCAGCTGTGGCTGGAGACGGGGATTGATCCTGGCGATGGGCTGGCAGGCGCATGCGCCCTGCTGGCGCAGGTCGATTGCTGGCGGCGGGTGCGGCGACGGCTCACTGATCCCGGGCTGCTGGACGCATCGATCAGAGGGGCGACGCTGCTCGCCTATAGTCGGCTGGCGCGACTGGTCCTGTGGCCAGCTCGCGACGCTGACGAGGTCGCGATCCAGCGCAAGGCGCTCGATCTGATCGCGCCGCGCCATCGTGATCCCGGTCAGCTGCGCGCCGCAGTCGAATGGGCAGCGGCCCGCAACGGCCTCTGCGTGGAGCGCTGAGGCCGTCAGGCATCGCAATCATCCGACAGGTCTTTGTGGGCGCGACGGTCTCCGTCGCGCCTTTGATCGTTATGGCGGGGGCTTGTGTGCAGCTCGACCGAGCCGACCCACCGAGATCAAGACCATGACCGACAATCGTCCCGACCATACTCCTCGTCGCGCCCAGCACCGGCGCAGCGAGCGCTTTGCCCCCCTCGACCGGCAGCCTGTTGATGGCGCTGAAGCTTACGCCCCTGTACCGGCCAGGGCGCACGAGGCGCTCCGCGAGGTCGCTATTTTTGATCGTGATGCAGTGCTGCGTCAGCTCGAGCTCATCTATGGCCGGCGCTACATGTTCGACGACGAGGTCGAACTCGGCTTGCCGCAGCCTTCGTTGAGCAATGAGGAGCAGCTGCGCCTCGACAAGCTGCGCTGGCTCGCCGACGACGAGCGCGGTCCGCAGCGCCCGCTCCTGTTCGGTTCAAAGTCCATGCGCGACCAGCTGGCCGAGGCGAGGCTGGCCTGCCCGAACGTCGCGACGGTCATCAATCTAATCGACAGAGCCGTCGCGCTCTCCATCATGACCGGAAGCGCGCTCGATGTGCCGCCGACCCTGCTGCTCGGCCCTCCCGGCATCGGCAAAACCTATGCGAGCAAGCTCATCGCCGTTGCCCTCGGGACAGCGATCCACGCGTTCTCCTGTGCAACCAACAGCGATTGCCAACAGCTCATCGTGGGCCACCCGACGACCTGGCGCGGGGCCCGCATGGGCGTCGTCAACGAGGCGCTGCTGGGCATTGATACCGCCCAGCCCGTGCTCCTGCTCGACGAGATCGACAAGTTCGAAAGCCATCGTGATGAGCAGCCCTACAACGTGCTGCTCAACTTGCTCGAGCCGCAGAACAGCCGCGCGATCATGGATGAGTATCTACGCGTACCCTTTGACCTGTCGCACACGATCATTGTCGCGACGGCCAACGATGCCGATCGCCTGCCAAACTTCATCCAGGACAGATTCCTGATGGTCGAGATCGCGCGGCCTGTTGGCGATGACCTGCTCGGCATCGCCCGCCGGATCGTGACGGATGCGATCGACCAGGCGGGTGGCGCGATCGCAGTGCCAGGTGAAGAGGTCGTCGCACGGCTCGCCTGCGCCCATCCGCGCCGGATCTTGCGCATCGTGCGGTTGACGCTGGGCTTTATGGCGGCGGCTGGCCGCTGCCAGCTCACCGTCGCCGATGTTGAGGCGGCCGAGCGGCTGGCGGTCGGGGCGGCCAAGCGCGATCCGATCGGGTTCCTGAAGGCGCGAGGGTGAGGTCCGCAAGCCGCTTCGGGAGGGGGAAGGGTTGAGGGTGAGAACGGGAATGCCCCCGGGAAGCCCCGCACGACGGATCAGAAACATGACCAACACCAACCAGGACACGGCCGCGGCGGCCCCGGCCAAACGCGCCATCGGCGCCAGACTGCTCCCGCAGGGCTCCGCGGGGGCCGTCACCGAATGGTACCCCACGCGCTGGCCGCGCATCGGTGGCAAGGCGGTAACAGGGCTCCCCGCGGACGCCTTCGTCATGCCAGCGTTCGAGACGGCCTATCAGCCGGGGAGGCTCGTCCACATCTACGCCGCCGGCTGCGGCGAGGATCATCGCATGACCACCGCAACCGGCCTGCTCGGTCTCGCCCGCCGCCTGCGCATGGCTGTGCACAAAGTCTCGGTCACGGCCCAGGTCAATCTGCGCGATCGCCTGCGCGAGTTGAACGCCGATCACTACGGCAGCCTGACCAACAGCGCTGACGGTCATATCTGCAGCGACCTCGGCTACGACAACTGGATGCTTCAGCACATCCTGCCGCAAGCCGCGCCGCTCCAAGGCTCGCCCGTCACCCTCACTGAGCGTGCGCTGGCAGTCCGCCTGCCCGAAAGCCTCTCGGTGCGCGAGTTCGACAAGCGCCTGCACCACCGCATGCGCAACGCCGCTCTCAACCCCTGGCTGAACAGTGCTGCCGGTCAGGCCCACTGCGCGCTGCTCGGGATCAAGCCGGTGGAGTTCCTGCGCGCGACCGCCTACGGCTTCGGGGAGCTGATGAGGGTCAGCGAGGCGCAGGAGTTCTACTTCTTCCGACCCAAAAGCCGCGATGCCGACCGCCTGCTGCGCATCGCCGAGACCATCATCCACGCCCACGTCACGTCCAGCATCGGACGCACGTCGACCGCGTGGAAATCCCGCGGGCAGGGCTACGGGCAGGTCACGAAGCCTGCCGTCTGGAGCGCGCGGCCTATTCCATCTAACTCGAAGCCGGGCCCGACGCCGACGACAAAGCGGCATTAGGGTCTGCGATCGCGTCACTCGTCCCCGTCCACGCGATCGCCGGCCTCGGCGTTCGCCTCACGCGGCTTCGGCGCGAGATCATAGCGCGGGTAGCGATCAATGATCTTCTTTAGTTCCGCAGGACTCGGCGCGTAATAGCCGTCGCTTGCATCCTTGGCGGTGTTGTGCCCGGTAATCGCATTGCTCTGTCGCTTGGCGATCCCGGCGTCTTCAGCTCGCGTGATAAAGGTGTGGCGCCAGCCGTGGTTCGGGCTGAGGCTGGAATCCAACGTGACCTGCTCCCTGATCCATTCGGAGAGTTCGCTCGCACGCTGCTCCTGCTGGGTGCGGGTCGCGCCGGGCTTTTGGGCCACGTCGCCGCAAAACAGGTAGCCTGACGGGGCCTGGGCGTGGAAGGCGAGCAGTCCTTCCTCGATCAGCGCCTGGTGAAGCGGTACGCGGCGTGCGATGTCGATCTTGGTTTTCGGGAAGTTGATCAGCCAGACATCGCCGTCGCGGTAGATGTCGTCCTTCGTGACCCAACAGGTCTCCTGGATCCGGCAGCCCGTATAGGCGCAGATCCATGCAGCCCAGCGCCTCGATGCCGACGCCCGCGGCATCTTGGGGTTGAAGCGCGCCCGCCGCGCGGCAAGGAGGATGGCGGCGATCTCGGTGTCGCGGAACCGCTTTTCGCGGGTGACCGTCTTCTTGTCTTCCGGAAGCTTGACCTTCTCCGCAGGGTTGGATGCCAAGAGCTTGCCGGCGAGATGGGTGGTCGCCCATCGCAAGAGCGACGAGACGGCCACGAGATCGTTCTTGTTGATTGTCGCCGCCGGCACCGTCTTCTGGCGCCCGCGGGCGAACTCCCAGATATCGTCATGGGTAAGCAGCCTGACATCCTTCGTGCCCCAGAAGGCAATCAGGGCGTCGATTGAGAAGCCGTAGCGTCGCAGCGTCGACGGCGAGCGCGAGGTGGCGTGCTCCTTCTTCCATTTGGCGAAGAGGCCCTCCACCGTCAGCACGCCGCGCACCATGGCGGCGGGACCAGCAGATGCCTGCTTCGGCGCATTCCAGGCGGGAAGACCCGCACCAAACGGATCGGCAAAATCCAGGCTGGTCAGCCGGCGCGTCGCCATGTCGCCAAAGGCATCCGCGACTTGATCCATCACCTCGAGCGTCTTCTCGCGAGACGTCTCGTCGACGAGAACATGTTTGCGGGCGATCTCGTCGTCGACGAGCGGGCCATAGAGCTGTTCGAGCGCAATCGCGCGCTTGGCTGGATCGGTCTCATATTTCAGGGCCCAGGCGGCCAATGCCTTATGGTCGTAGAGGTCGATCGCGGCCAGGAGCTCGGCCGTCCTCTCATCTGCCGGTCTAGCAGGAACGCCGTCGAGCGATTCGTCCTCCGGCATCTTGCCGAGGTGATGGGCGACATGGGCGTCGAATTCCGTGGTCGTAGCCTCGATCGCATCGAGAAAACTGTCGTCGGCATCGAGATCCTGCGCGGCCTCCCGGTAGATCTCGCCGGCGAGTGCAGTCCGCTGGGTTCGCGTCAGCGGCTGCGGCCCCTTCGACAGAGCGTCGAAGTAATGATCAAGGGCCTGTGCCGCCAGACGGAAACGCGTCTTCGCCGTCTCTGGATCCTTGGTCCTCAGCGACAAGACAACCTTTTCGCCGACCATCACGCTGTGATGCTCTCCCGCAACGGGGAGGCTGACACGTTGGCCTTTGGCCACATTGCGAAGGGCTTTGGGCACCTTCACATTGAGGTAGTAGGAACCCTGCTTGGTAGCGTAGGGTCGAGACATTGCAAGAGCCATGGTGTCAAACCGCAGTGTCAAAGCGGATACCATGCAACTCGTTATCAATGCTTAACTCTTTGACGCGAAACGCGAAAAAGAGTGGTGCCCAGGAGAGGACTCGAACCTCCACGCCCTTGCGAGCGCCAGCACCTGAAGCTGGTGCGTCTACCAATTCCGCCACCTGGGCAACGGCCGTTCGTTTACGGAGGCGCTGCGGGCCTGTCAACGCCTGCGGGACGATTTGTTGGCGATCGTTTGCATTTGACGCCGCGGCTCTCGGTGCCGCGGCGGAAAAGACCCCCGTCAGGCGGCGCGGCGCGTAGGGGTGCGCTGCGGATGGACGCGGACGGCGCTTGCGCCCTCCGGCCCGGTCTTGAAGGCGGCGACGAGGTCGTTGAGCTGGGCGATGCGGCCCGACAGCGAGCCGGCCGAGGCCGCGCTCTGCTCGGAGAGCGCCGCGTTCTGCTGCGTCATCTCGTCGAGATGGGCGACCGCCTGGCTCATCTCGTCGATGCCGCTGGCCTGCTCGCCGGACGCCGCGGAGATTTCCGCGATGGTCGAGGCCACCTTCTTCGAGGCCGTGAGGATCTGCTCCAGCGCCTCGCCGGCCTGGCGGACGAGCTTCACGCCCTCGCCGATCTCGCTGTTGGAGGACGAGATCAGCGCCGAGATGTCCTTGGCGGCCGTGCTCGAACGCTGGGCGAGGGTGCGGACCTCCGAGGCCACGACCGCAAAACCCTTGCCGGCGTCGCCGGCGCGGGCCGCTTCCACCGCCGCGTTGAGCGCGAGCAGGTTGGTCTGGAAGGCGATGTCGTCGATCACCCGGATGATGTCGGCGATCTTGGTCGACGCGCTCTCGATGCGCGACATCGCATCGACCGCCTGGCCGGCGATGGCGCCGCCGTTCTGCGCCGCCTCCATCGCCTCGGTCGCGATCGCGGCCGCCTGGCGCGAGGCCTGCGCGGTCGCCTTCACCGAGGCTGCGAGTTCCTCCGTGGTGGCGGCCGTCTCCTCCAGCGAGGACGCCTGGTCCTCGGTGCGCTTGGACAGGTCGTCGGCGCCCATGTTGATCTCGCGGGCGGCCAGCCCGACATCGGCCGAGGTCACCTGGATCGTGCGCACGGTCGAGGACAGCCGGTCGACCGTCTCGTTGATCGCACTCTTCAGCTCCGCGAACTTGCCGCGATAGGCCGAATCCACCCGCACCGTCAGGTCGCCGCCGGCCACCGCCGAAAGCGCGGTGGCGAATTCCGTCGTGGCCGAATCGACCACCGCGTTGATCTCGTTGATCCCCGAGACGAGCCGCTGCATCTGCTCGTCGGCCTGGTCGATCTGCAGCCGCGCCGAGAAATCGCCCGCCGCAGCGGCCGCGACGACCTCACCGACATCGGAGACCACGGCCTCGATCGATTGCGCGCGGGCCAGACGCGCCGCCGCGGCGGCACGCTCCTGCTGCTCCAGAACGCGGACCTTGCCGAGGTCGTCGCGAAAGATCTGCAGCGAGGCCGCCATCTGGCCGATCTCGTCGCGCCGGTCGGCACCATCGACGGGGCTGTCGAGATCGCCGGCGGCGATGCGCCCCATCGTGCCGGTCAACCCCCGCAGTGGCAGAAGGATGCCGCGCCGTGCGACGAACAGGCTCAGAATCAGGCCGCCGAGAATGCCCAGGACCGCAACGACGATCTGGACGACCAGGAAGCGATCGACGGCCGAAAACGCGGTGTCGCGGGTCGCCTCGATCGTCTTGCCGGAATAGGTCGTGTAGGCCTTCACGGCATCGGTGACGGTCTTCTGCCCATCGAGGCAGGCCGCCAGTGCGGCTTCGACCGCGGAGCGGTCGGAGGTTGAGCTCCGCGAGGCTGCCACCATCGCGCGGATCTGCTGGAAGTAGCCGCCGAGCTTGCTGCGGACTTCGCCGATCAGGCGTTTCTCTTCGGCATCGGCGTTGCTCTCGAGCAGCGGCAGACGCGCCAGCATCTCGCTCATGCGGCGCTCGGATTCGGTTGCGAAGTCGGCGTGCTTTTCGGGCTGGCGCGCGAGCTGGTAGGTCATCCGGCTGATGGCGATGATGTCGATGCGCAGGTCCATCGCCTCACGCGCAACACCGCCGATCTGCTCGACATCGAGCATGGAGCGCTTGAGTTGCTTCAGGCCGGTCCAGCCGACGATGGCGATGACGACGGCCACCGCACTCATCAGGGCGACGACGCCGGTGAATTTCGTCACGATGGAGGCGTGCTTCAGCATGGGAGCGGCCTTGAGCTTTCTGGGCGGAATCGGAGAGGAAAGGCATTGGGAAGGCGGCAGAGGCAGGCATGATATGGCTGGCGCTCTTGGAGCGCAGGCGCGGACTGGCCGTTTCCCGTTTCGTCGGCGGCGGAGCCAGGGCCCTCGCCCGGTCGGGCAGTTTCGCCCGCATGGCGACACCACTGCTCCCCGGTTTTCTTGTCCGAACGAATGGACAACCGGTATCGCATTCGCCTTAACGAAGCTTTGACGATGACCGGGCGCAGCAGGATGGCAACGGGTCGCAGCCAGGATCGGTAAAGCGCTTTCCAGAGCGGGGTGAAATGCTCTACGAGCGTTCCCATTCCAGCACGCGAGGCCCCCGACCATGGCGAACGATCTGCCCCTTCCGAGCCAGCAACTCGTCACGGTGTTCGGTGGCTCCGGCTTCGTGGGTCGCCATGTCGTGCGCGCCCTGGTCAAGCGCGGCTATCGCGTTCGCGTCGCGGTGCGCCGGCCCGATCTCGCGGGCTTCCTGCAGCCGCTCGGGACGGTCGGCCAGATCCATGCCGTCCAGGCCAACCTGCGTTATCCGGAGTCGGTTGCGGCCGCGGTCAAGGGGGCGGCTGCGGTCGTCAATCTCGTCGGCATCCTGCAGGAGGGCGGCCGCCAGAGTTTCTCCGGCGTTCAGGCAGGCGGCGCACGGGCCGTGGCCCAGGCCTGCGCTGCGGCCGGGATCACCCGGCTCGTCCAGGTCTCGGCGATCGGGGCCGCGCGCGACTCGGCCTCCCTCTATGCCCGCAGCAAGGCGGACGGGGAGGCTGCCGTCCAGGCCGCCGTCCCCGGCGCCATCGTGCTGCGGCCCTCGATCGTGTTTGGTCCGGAAGATGCGTTCTTCAACCGCTTCGCGTCGCTGGCGCGCATGCTGCCGATGCTGCCGCTGATCGGCGGGGGCGAGACGAAGTTCCAGCCCGTCTTCGTCGGCGATGTGGCTGAGGCGGTCGCGCGCGCCGTCGAGGGCGGCGTGCCGGAAGGGCGCATCTACGAACTCGGCGGCCCGGAGGTGAAGAGCTTCCGCGAGTTGCTGGCCTACATCTGCGAGGTCACCGACCGGAAGCGCCTGCTGGTGCCCTTGCCGTTCCCGTTGGCGCGGATCCAGGCGCGGCTGTTCGAGGCCGTCGACATGCTGACGATGGGGCTTCTGCCGGATGCGCTGAAGCTGACCCGCGATCAGGTGACGCTGCTGGAGAGCGACAATGTCGTGTCCGCCGAGGCCGTGGCGCAGGGCCGCAGCTTCGAGGCGCTCGGCATCGTGCCGGTCTCGGTCGAGGCGATCGTGCCGTCCTATCTCTGGCGCTTCCGCAAGACCGGCCAGTTCGAGACGGCGCGGAACGGCTGAGCCATGACGAGACCGGCCTTGGCGCGTCACGATGCCTGAACTCGTCATCTATGATTGCGACGGCACGCTGATCGACACCGAGACGCTCTATGGCGAGGTCAGCCTGGCCGCCTGCCACGCGCTCGGCCTCACCGATTGGAGCCTCGATCATTACGTCGACAGCATCGTCGGCATTCCCTGGTCCGATGGCGTCAAGATCATCGAGGCGGCGCATGGTCGGGCGCTGCCGCCGGATTTCGAGCAGAAGATCGAGGATGCGGTGGCGCTGCGCCTCGAGACCGAATTGCGGGCGCTGCCGGGCGTGCGCGAGGCGCTGGACGCCATCGGCGGCCGGCGCTGCGTCGCATCCTCGACCAGCCTCGAGCCGCTGCGGCGCAACCTCGCCATCACCGGGCTGATCGACCTGTTCGACCCGCATGTCTTTTCCGCCTCGCAGGTCGCGCGCGGCAAGCCTCACCCGGATGTCTTCCTCCACGCGGCATCCCAGATGGGCGCGGCACCGCAGGATTGTCTGGTCATCGAGGATTCGGTGCCGGGGGTCCGCGCCGCTCGTGCTGCGGGCATGCGTGTCGTCGGCTTCACCGGTGTCGCGCATGACCGGCCGCGCAGTGCAGCCCGCCTGGCGGAGGCTGGCGCGTTGGCGGTCATCGAGGATTTCCGCCAGTGGCCGGCGCTGGTGTCGCGGCTGCGGGCCTGAGGTCCCGCACCCCGTCGATCTGCCGGTCTCAGAGCATGCTCGGCAACACGCGGTCGGGCGGCTTGTGGCCGTCCATGAAGGTCTTGATGTTGACGATGACCTTCTCGCCCATCTCGGCGCGGCCCTCATGGGTGGCCGAGCCCATATGCGGCAGCACGACGACGCGATGCTGGCGGGCGAGCTTGAGCAGGCGCGGATTGACCGCCGGTTCGCTTTCGTAGACGTCGAGCCCGGCGCCGGCCAGTTCGCCAGCCTCCAGCATCCGTGAGAGGGCGCTTTCGTCGACGATCTCGCCGCGCGCCGTGTTCACCAGGATCGCGTCCGGCTTCAGCAGCTTGAGCCGGCGCGCCGAGAGCAGATGGTAGGTCGCCGGGGTGTGCGGGCAGTTGACCGAGACGATGTCCATGCGCGCCAGCATCTGGTCGAGCGAATCCCAATAGGTGGCGTCGAGCTTTTCCTCGATGCGGGCATCGAGCCGGCGCCGGTTGTGGTAATGGATCGAGAGCCCGAAAGCCGCCGCACGGCGGGCCACGGCCTGGCCGATACGCCCCATGCCGACGATGCCGAGCCGCTTGCCGGTGATGCGCCGTCCCAGCATCCAGGTCGGTGACCAGCCGGCCCATTCATCGTCGGGAATGATGCGCGCGCCCTCGGCGATGCGGCGCGCGACCGCCAGGATCAGGGCGATGGTCATGTCGGCGGTGTCGTCGGTCAGCACGCCGGGCGTGTTCGTCACGGTGATCCCGCGCTGCACCGCGCTGGCCACGTCGATATTGTCGACGCCGTTGCCGAAATTGGCGATCAGGCGCAGTTGGTCTCCGGCCTGCGCGATCAGCCCGGCATCGATCCGGTCCGTCACCGTCGGCACCAGGACATCGGCGGTCTTGACGGCCTCGACCAGGGCGGCCGGGCTCATCGGGGTGTCGTCGATGTTGAGGCGCGCGTCGAACAATTCGCGCATGCGCGTTTCCACCACGGCGGGAAGCTTGCGCGTGACCACGACGAGCGGCTTCTTTTTCGGCATGAACGCCTCCTCCTCCGCTGACCGATGCGGCCGCCGCCTTTTGGCCTCAACCCGCCATTAACCGCAGGGCTTCAGGAATGGGCGGCAACGTCGCTCGGCCTCGTCCGTTCTCTAAGTGGCGTGGGGGCGGATGACAACATGACCCTTCGCCGGGGGTACCCCGGATCTTTGCGGCAGTTGCAGAATGGAGATCGAGCGGATGGCGGGTGTGACGAGACGGGGCGTATGGGCCGGACTGGCGCTGGTTGCCGCGTTGGCGACGGGTTCGCTCGCTCAGGCCCAGGACCTCCAGGCCGGGCCCGTCACCGGCCTGCCGGTGCCGCGCTATGTCAGCCTGAAGACCGATCGCGTCAATCTGCGCGAGGGCCCGTCGAAGGAGCACCGCACGCGTTGGGTCTATCAGCGCGCCGGCCTGCCGGTCGAGATCGTCGCGGAGTTCGAGACCTGGCGGCGCGTGCGGGATGCCGACGGCTCGGAAGGCTGGGTCCTGCACAGCCTGCTGTCGGGCCGGCGCACCGCGCTGGTCGCGCCATGGTCGAAGGCCAAGGGTGAGAGCTTTGCACTGCGCAAGGAGGCCGAGGAGGGCTCGGCCGTGGTGGCGCGGCTCGAATCGGGCGTCATCGCCAATGTCGCCTCCTGCGCCGGAGCCTGGTGCCGGATCAGCGTCGGCGATACCCAGGGCTATCTCCGCCAGGACCGCCTCTGGGGCGTCTATCCCAACGAGAAGGTCGACTGAGGCCTGCTCGGTCGACCTGGCCCGGCGGCTCAGTCGATCTTGCGCAGGCGCACCACGACATCGACGCGGGCGATCTCGTAGCCGGCGGGCGGCTCCGGAAGGGCCGCGACATCGACCGCCTCGGCGGGGATGTCGATCACCGTGTTCTCGCCATCGACGACGAAGTGATGGTGTTCGCTGCTGTCGGTGTCGAAGAACGTCTTGGCACCGTCGATCGCCAACTCGCGCAGCAGCCCTGCCTGGGTGAACTGGTGCAGCGTGTTGTAGATGGTCGCCAGCGAGACCGGGATCTTCTCCTTCATCGCCTCTTCGTAGAGCATCTCGGCGCTGATGTGCCGGTCGCCCCGCGCGAACAAGACCCAGCCGAGGGAGACCCGCTGGCGCGTCGGCCGAAGCCCCACGCGCCGCAGCCGCTGCCGGATGTCATGGAACGGGCAGCCCTTGCGCGCGGTCGATCCATAGCCCTCTTCGTGGGAAGTGAGATCGCTCATCGCCGCCGGCAAAGCCTCTTTTGGTGCGGTGCCATTCGTCTGCGCCGCCGCGCTTCATTTAGAATGGATGTAAGGCCTCTCAGGCAGGCTCGCAAGCGTGGCGCGGCCGCAGCCACGGCCGATGCGGGGAATCGGGCTTGCCTTGCGCCCTTTCGTTCCCCCGCGGCGGCGTGTTAGGCACGGCGGGAAGAACGCCGCCGGCCGGCGAGCGGAATGGAGCGAAATCGGTATGCAGCGCCAATCGTCTTTCAGCTACGAGGAGATCCTCGCCTGTGGCCGCGGGGAGCTGTTTGGGCCGGGCAATGCGCAACTGCCGCTGCCGCCGATGCTGATGTTCGACCGCATCACCGAGATCGCTGAGGACGGCGGCCCCAACGGCAAGGGCTTCGTGCGCGCCGAATTCGACATCAAGCCGGATCTCTGGTTCTTCGACTGCCACTTCAAGGGCGATCCGGTGATGCCGGGCTGCCTGGGCCTCGATGCGCTTTGGCAGTTGACGGGCTTCTTCCTGGGCTGGCTCGGCCTGCCCGGCCGCGGCCGGGCGCTCGGTGTCGGCGAGGTCAAGTTCGCCGATCAGGTGCTGCCATCGGTCAAGCAGGTCGTCTACGGCGTCGAGTTCAAGCGCGTCTTCAAGTCCAAGCTGGTTCTCGGCATCGCCGATGGCTGGCTGGAGGCGGATGGCAAGCGGATCTACACGGTCAGCGACATGCGTGTCGGCCTGTTCAAGCCTGAAACGGCCTGAGGAAAAGCGCGCGGCGACCTTGCGCACGCCATCCGCGCGGTCCATCTGCGCGGTATCGACAAAAGCGCGCCGGATGCGGAGCATCCGGAACAGCGCGGTGGAGCCGGAGAAGCGAGCATGAGACGCGTTGTGGTCACCGGGATGGGCATCGTCTCATCCATCGGCAACAACACGCAGGAGGTTCTGTCCTCGCTGCATGAGGCGAAATCCGGCATCTCCTTCATGCCCGATTTCGCCGAGCATGGTTTCCGCAGCCGCGTCGCCGGCGTTCCGACGCTCGATCCCTCGACCGTGCTCGACCGTCGCGCCATGCGCTTCCACGGCGGCGGTTCGGCCTGGAACCAGGTCGCGATGGAACAGGCGATCGCGGATGCCGGTCTTGAACAGGGCGAGATCAGCCATGAGCGCACCGGCATTGTCATGGGCTCGGGCGGACCCTCGACCCGCGCCCTGATCGACGCCTACGACAAGGCCCGCGAGAGCGGCTCCTCCAAGAAGGTCGGCCCCTTCGCGGTGCCCAAGGGCATGTCCTCGACCGCCTCGGCGACGCTCGCCACCTGGTTCAAGATCAAGGGCGTGAATTATTCGATCTCGTCGGCCTGCGCGACCTCCAACCACTGCATCGGCAACGCCTACGAGCTGATCCAGTGGGGCAAGCAGGACGTCATCTTCGCCGGCGGCTGCGAGGAACTGGACTGGACCCTGTCCGTGCTGTTCGACGCCATGGGCGCGATGTCGACCGACTACAACGACACTCCGGCGCGGGCTTCGCGCGCCTATGACGTCAACCGCGACGGCTTCGTCATCGCCGGCGGCGCTGGCGTCGTCGTGCTCGAGGAACTCGAGCACGCCAAGGCGCGCGGCGCGAAGATCTATGGCGAGATCGTCGGCTACGGCGCGACCTCTGACGGCTACGACATGGTCGCGCCCTCGGGCGAGGGCGCCGTGCGCTGCATGCGGATGGCGCTGCAGGGCGTCAACGCGAAGGTCGACTACATCAACCCGCACGGCACCTCGACCCCGGTCGGCGACGCCAAGGAGATCGAGGCGATTCGCGAGGTCTTCGGCGCCGGCGAGAAGAGCCCGCCGATCTCCGCGACCAAGTCGCTGACCGGCCATTCGCTCGGCGCCACCGGTGTGCAGGAGGCGATCTATTCGCTGCTGATGCTCAACAACGACTTCATCTGCGAGAGCGCCCATATCGACGAACTCGACCCGGCCTTCGCCGACATGCCGATCGTGCGCAAGCGCATCGACAATGCGGGCCTCGGCTGCGTGCTCTCGAACTCCTTCGGGTTCGGCGGCACCAACGCCACCATCGTGATGAAGAAGCTCGAAGCCTGAGGGGTGGCCGATGCTGTTCATGGTGATCGAGCATTTCGACCAGGCGCGGGTGAAGGAGATCTATGCCCGCTTCCATGAGAAGGGCCGGATGATCCCGGAGGGCCTGACCTATGTCGACAGCTGGATCTCCGCAGACTTCGCGCGCTGTTTCCAGGTTATGCAATGCGACGACGTCACCAAGCTGCAGGAATGGGTGCTGGAATGGGGCGACCTCGCCCGCTTCGAGATCGTGCCGCTGGCCTCGTCCAAGGACACGGCCGCGGCGGTGAAGAAGCACTTGTAGCGTGACGGGTCGTGTCTAGACGGCTATAAGGCTCGTCTAGACGGGGTGCTGGGATGGCTTTTCATATTCGCGATCCAGAGGCCGACCGTGCTGTGCGGGAACTGGCGGCGCGTAAAGGCGTCAGCCTGACCGACGCGGTCAAGCAGGCCGTTCAGAACGAGCTTCTCCAAATGGACCAGAACGTTCCGTTTCTGGAGCGCATACGGGATTTGCAGCAGCGCGTCGCAGCCTACCCAAAAACCGGGTTGAAAGCCGATAAGGCGTTCTACGACGAACTGTCGGGCGACATTTAGCATGTATGTCGATGCCTCGGTCATTGTCGCTGTGCTTCTCGAAGAAGCTGGTTTCGAACAGTTCGGGACGCCGCTGACAGGCCCTGATCGGCGTTTCACCTCGCCGCTGGCGATCTATGAGGCGACCGTCGCCCTGGTACGGGTGCGCGGCGTCGCGGTCGATCTCGCCAGGGAGACGGTGCTGGAGTTTCTGGCGCGGGGCGCGATCAGCATCGCGCCTCAAGAAGCTGCGCACGCGGATGGCGCACTGGCGGCATTCGACCGGTTCGGCAAAGGCCGGCACCCGGCGGCGCTGAACATGGGCGATTGCTTCGCCTATGCGGCTGCGCAACTCGCCGGAGCATCGATCCTCTTCAAAGGCAACGACTTCAGCCAGACCGACCTGCCTTCCGCCCTCACCGCCTCCTGACCAAACAACCGAACGGTCCCTCATGCTCCCCCTCATGCATAACAAGCGCGGCCTCGTCATGGGCGTCGCCAACCAGAACTCGATCGCCTGGGGCATCGCGCGCACCCTGCACGCCCATGGCGCCCAGATGGCGTTCACCTATCAGGGCGAGGCGCTGGGCAAGCGCGTGAAGCCGCTGGCGCAGAGCATCGGCTCGACGCTGGTGCTGCCCTGCGATGTCGAGGACATCGCCACGGTGGACGCGACCTTCGCCGCGCTGGACGAGGCCTGGGGCGGCGACCCGGAGCGCAACACACTCGACTTCATCGTCCATGCCATCGGCTTCTCCGACAAGAACGAGCTCAAGGGCCTCTACGCCGACACCAGCCGCGAAAACTTCTCGCGCACCATGGTGATCTCCTGCTTCTCCTTCACGGAGGTTGCCAAGCGCGCCGCGCAGCGCATGCCCCACGGCGGTAGCATGATCACGCTGACCTATGGCGGCTCGACCCGGATCATGCCGAACTACAATGTCATGGGTGTCGCCAAGGCGGCGCTGGAGGCGAGCGTGCGCTATCTCGCCGGCGATTTCGGGCCGCGCGGCATCCGTGTGAACGCGCTCTCTCCCGGGCCGGTGCGGACGCTGGCCGGCGCCGGCATTTCCGATGCGCGGGCGATGTATTCCTGGCAGCGGGCCAACTCGCCGTTGCGCAAATCGGTCTCGCTCGACGAGATCGGCGGCTCGGCGCTGTACTACCTGTCGGATCTGTCGGGCGGCGTCACCGGCGACATCCACCATGTCGATGCCGGTTACCACATCACCTCCATGCCGGTGCTCGACGGCTTGCGGGCCGCAGACGAGGGCGGGGAGTAGGGAACTCCCCGCCGGGCGTGGGGTTCTCCTTCATTCAGCAAGGAGACTCAGCATGGTCACGGTCAGGTATGAAATCGTCGAGCATGATGGCGGCTGGGCCTACAAGGCCGGCGGCGCCATCTCGGAGACGTACCCCACGCATGATGCGGCGCTGAAAGCCGCCAACGCCGCCGCCGCCCGCCAGACGCTGGCCGGAACGACCGACGGCATCGTCTATCAGGACAAGGACGGGCAGTGGCACGAGGAACTCGCTGACGGCCGCGACCGGCCGGCGACCCGGGTGGTGGACGAGCCGTCCGCCTGAGGCGGACCGGCCCCCTGGCTCAGCGCGCGGTGAAGAACGTCAGCAGAACCTTGTCGTTCTCGCCGAGCAGGCAGAGGAAGCGCCGCGGCTTGTCCGAGCGGTCGGTCCGCAGATAGGCCTCGGCCATAATGATCCGCGTCACTGGCGTGTCCTCCACCTTCGTCTCCGAGACGGCGATCGTCGCGCCGTCCTCATCGACATAGATGTCCTTGATGTCGGGCTCCCGTGCCGAGAGCGTGCTCAGCGCGGCGTTCTTGCACAGGGCGACGGAGGGCGAGGCCGGCTTTTCGGGCTGAGCGCCCGATGTCGGCCCCGCGGTCTGGGCCTGGGCGGACGGAGCGATCAGGCAAGCCGCGAGCAGCGCGGTCTGGGCGAAGCGGATCATGTCGAACCTCTCGGGAGTGGATGCTGTCCAACGCCCGAGAGGTCGATTGGTTCTCGCTCAGCCGCGCAGGGCCTCGGCGATCGTCGTCGCGAAGGGTGTCGTCGGGCGGCCGATCAGGCGCGAGAGCGCACGGCTCTCGTCGTTCAGCGCGCCCTTGGCGGCAGCCGCGTCGGAATCCGCGAGCAGGGAGGCGAGCCCCTCGGGCAGGCCCGCGCCCAGCAGCGCCCCGCGATAATCGGCCTCGGGCATGTCGACATAAGGGACCGTCTTCCCGGCCTGGCGCGACAGCTCTGCCGCGAATTCGGCCAGGGAATAGGACGCGTCGCCGGCCAGTTCATGCAGGACGCGAGGCCCCTGATCGCCGATCAGCGCAACCGCGGCAGCTTCGGCATAGTCGGCTCGCGAGGCGCTCGCGATACGGCCGTCACCGGCGCTGCCGATCAGCGCGCCATGAGCGAGCGCGGGCGGGATCGAGGCGGCGTAGTTCTCCGTGTACCAGCCGTTCCGCAGCAGGCTGTGCGGCAGGCCGGACTCGACCAGCGCGGTCTCGGTCTGGCGGTGCTCTTCGGCGAGGCCCAGCGGCGAGATGTCAGCACGCAGCACGCTCGTATAGGCGATGCGGGCGACACCGGCCTGCTTGGCGGCCGCAATCGCATTGCGGTGCTGGGCCAGGCGCTGGCCGATCGCGTTGGACGAGATCAGCAGCAGCCGCTCGACGCCGGCGAACGCCGCTTCGAGCAAAGCCGGCTGATCATAGTCGCCCGCGCGGATGACGACACCAGCGGGAAACAGCCCGGCGGCCCGGGCGGGGTCGCGGACGATGGCCACGACGGCGGCGGCGCCGACGCGCGCTGCGAGGGTGGCGACCGCGAGGCGGCCGAGCTGGCCGCTGGCGCCGGTCACGGCATAAAGAGGATGGGACATGGAACTCTCCGGTCTCTTGTGGTAACTCAGTCTCAGATAGAGACTGGTCGGCCTTGCCGGAAGACGGCACTTTCGCGTCACCAGGTTACTGTGGAGGAACCCTATGGACGCTTGTGTGGAACTCGGCGCCAAATTCGAGCTCTGGCAGACAGCGGGTCTTGATCCCAATCGCTGCCCGGTCCGCGGGCTGCTGGACCAGATCGGCGACCGCTGGTCGACCCTGATGATCTGTGCGCTCGCGGTCGGGCCCCGGCGCTTCAGCGCGCTGCATCGCCTGATCCCGGACATCTCCAAGCGGATGCTGACGCAGACCCTGCGGACCCTGGAGGCGGATGGCCTCGTCCATCGCGACGTCCAGCCCACCGTCCCGCCCAGCGTGACCTATTCGCTGACGCCGCTCGGGCGCAGCTTCGCCGGCCCGCTGCTCGGCCTCGTCGAATGGGCGGAGACGCATTTTCCGGCGGTGCTGCAGACGCGGGCGGAAACGAAAAGGGCCGCCTGAGGGGCGGCCCGTGATCGCGTCGTCTAAGTCCGGAAGCCTCGCTCAGAGGCCGAGCTTCTTCTTGCGCTGGCCGAGCGTGCGCAGGCGCAGCGCGTTCAGCTTGATGAAGCCGGCGGCGTCGCGATGGTCGTAAGCCACGGCGCCTTCCTCGAAGGTGACGAGGTCCTGGTCGTAGAGCGAGTAGGGGCTCGAGCGGCCCACGACATGGACGCCGCCCTTGTAGAGCTTGAGGCGGACCTGGCCCGCGACGAACTCCTGGCTCTTGTCGATCAGCGCCTGCAGCATCTCGCGCTCGGGCGAGAACCAGAAGCCGTTGTAGATCAGCTCCGCATATTGCGGCATGATCTGGTCCTTGAGATGGGCAGCGCCACGGTCGAGGGTGATCGACTCGATGGCGCGGTGCGCGACGGCCAGGATCGTGCCGCCAGGCGTCTCGTACATGCCGCGCGACTTCATGCCGACGAAGCGGTTCTCGACCAGATCGAGCCGGCCGATGCCGTTGTCGCGGCCGAGATCGTTGAGCTTGGCCAGCAGCGTCGCCGGCGACATCTTCACGCCGTCGATCGCGCAGGCGTCGCCGGTTTCGAAATCGACCGTGATGTAGGTCGGCTTGTCGGGCGCATCCTCGGGCGAGATCGTGCGCGAATAGACGTAGTCGGGCACCTCCTGCGCCGGATCCTCGAGAACCTTGCCCTCGGAGGACGCATGCAGAAGGTTGGCGTCGACCGAGAACGGCGCCTCGCCGCGCTTGTCCTTGGCGATCGGGATCTGGTGCTGCTCGGCGAAGGCGATGAGCTGCTCGCGCGAGCGCAGGTCCCATTCGCGCCAGGGCGCAATCACCACGACGTCGGGCTTCAGCGCATAGGCGGTCAGCTCGAAGCGGACCTGGTCGTTGCCCTTGCCGGTGGCGCCATGCGAGACGGCGTCGGCGCCGAGCTTCTCGGCGATCTCGATCAGCTTCTTGGCGATCAGCGGCCGCGCGATCGAGGTTCCCAGCAGATAAACGCCCTCATAGGCGGCGTTGGCCCGGAACATCGGGAACACGTAGTCGCGAACGAACTCCTCGCGCAGATCCTCGATGAAGATGTTCTCGGGCTTGATGCCGAGCAGCAGCGCCTTGTCGCGCGCCGGTCCGAGCTCCTCGCCCTGACCGAGATCGGCGGTGAAGGTGATGACCTCGCAGCCATAGGTGATCTGCAGCCACTTTAGAATGATCGACGTATCCAAGCCGCCGGAATAGGCGAGCACGACCTTGTTCACGGATTTATCGGTCATCTTGATCATCTTCCCGCTGCTGCGCATGCCGGCCACGCGGGCCGCTTTTCGAACGCAATGGCGCACTATCCCAGCCCCGGTGGCGACGCAATCGGAACCTTCTGATCGGTCGCGCGTCCTCGCGTGATGGATCGGTGTTGATGACGCCGGCTCATTGACGTTTGGACACCCTCCCCATCTTGCAGTCGCGCGTCCGGGGGATAGGCTCTCGGGACGCGGCGTGAAACCTAGACACCGACTCGGAGGCTGAATGCCGAATCGTCCTGTTCTGGACTTCTGGTATGAGTTCGCATCGCCCTATTCGTTCCTGAGCGCGCTGAGGATCGAGCCGTTGGCGGAGGCCGCCGGCGTGACCCTGCGCTGGCGCCCGTTTCTGCTCGGGCCGATTTTCGCTGCCCAGGGCTTGTCGACCTCGCCGTTTGCCCTTTACCCCAGCAAGGGCCGCTACATGTGGCGCGATGTCGAGCGCCGGGCCGGACGCAACGGACTTTCGCTGGTCAAGCCTGAGACCTTTCCCCAGAACTCGCTAATCGCGGCGCGCCTGGCTCTGGCAGGGCGGGAGGCGGGCTGGATGCCGGCCTTTTCGAAGGCCTTGTTCAGGGCGGCGTTCGGGGAGGGGCGCAACATCGCCGAGGAGGCCGTCCTGAATGCGGCCCTGAAAGAGGCCGGCGCCGATCCGGGGGTCGCCTTTCCCGCCTCGCGCAGCGAGGACGTCAAGGGCCGGCTGCGCGCCGAGATCGAATACGCCAAGTCGATCGGCATCTTCGGCGGGCCGACCTTCGTCACCGATGACGGTGAGCTATTCTGGGGCGACGACCGGCTGGAAGAAGCGCTGGACTGGGCCAGGCACGGCCGCTGAAGCGATCAGGGGCTGGCGCTGCCGCCGCCCGTCGGCCGCGCCCAGGGGCCCCGGGCGGCTGGGTCGATGCCCGCCGCCGATTCCGCCACCATGGTCTGCAGGTCCTGCCGCTCGGCGACGCGCGGGGGATGCGGCGGCATCGCCGGCATCCGGCCACCGGCGGTCTGGACCAGCGCCTGCACGCGCTTGGTCACCGAAGGGTGGGTCGAGAACAGGTCGGCGAAATCGTCCGGGTCGTTCTCGAAACACATGTCCATCACGCCCGACGGCACGCCCTCGATGTCGGCGCGACCGGCGATCTTGAGCAGGGCCGAGATCATCGCGTCGGGGTTCTTGGTCAGTTCGACGGCCCCCGCATCGGCGAGGTACTCCCGCGAGCGTGACAGCGACAGGCGGATGACCACGGCCAGGAACCAGGCCAGCGCGATCACGGCGAAGCCGATCAGGATCGCGATCGCGCCACCCTTCTTCGAATCGTCCGAGGACATTCGGAGGCGGCTGCGCGACAGGCCGCGGAAGATGATCTCGCCGACGAGCGAGATGACGCCGGCGATGACGACGGCGATGATCATCAGCCGGACATCGCCATTGCGGATATGGGTCAGCTCGTGCGCCAGCACGGCCTCGACCTCGGCGTCGTTGAGCTGCGCCAGCAGGCCGCTCGTCACCGTCACCGTGAACTGCTTGTCGTTCACGCCGCTGGCGAAGGCGTTCAGCGCCTCGCTCTCGACGATGGCGAGCTTGGGGACGGTCAGGCCGCGCGAGATGCACAGGTTCTCCAGCATCCGGTAGAGCTTGGGATTGTCCTCGCGGGTCAGGCCTTTGGCGCCGGACACGGCGCCGATGAGCCCGACATTGATGCGAAAGCCGATGAAGACCCAGGCGCCGGCCGCCAGCGTGGTGAAGGGCAGCCAGTTCCAGAAGGTCCGGCCGGCCTGCGCATAGGCGGTCGTCCCGCGCGGCACCCCGCCATAGCCGTAGCCCACCAGCAGCAGGCCCCACACCGTGACATAGACGAGCAGGAACAGGCCGGTGATCAGGAAGCCCGACCTGATCCGGTTGTTGCGCATGTGGCTGTAGAGCCCGAAGGCCTGGCCCAGCATCGCAGCCGCCCCGTTCGCCGCCTGCGGCGTCGCCTCAGAACTTCACGCTTGGCGCCACCTCAATCTGGGCCCGCGTGGTTTCGCCGACATCGAAGAATTCGCGCTGGCTGAAGCCCATCTGCGGCGCGAAGAGCACGGCCGGGAAGGCCTGGATCGCGGCATTGAACTCGCTGACGGCGTTGTTGAAGAAGCGCCGCGCCGCGGCGAGCTTGTCCTCGACATTGCCGAGATCGACCTGGAGCTGCTGGAAATTGGCGCTCGCCTTGAGGTCGGGATAGGCCTCGCCCAGTGCCAGCAGCCGCCCGACCGCGCCGGACAATTGCTGCTCGGCCGCCGCCTTGTCATGGACGCTGGACGCACCCTGCGCGGCGTTGCGCGCCGAAATCACCGCATCCAATGTCGTCTTCTCATGCGTAGCGTAGCCCTTCACCGTCTCGACGAGATTGGGGATCAGGTCGTGGCGCTGCTTCAGCTGCACGTCGATGTCGGCGAAAGCCTGGTTGACGCGCTGCCGCATCGCCACGAGGCCGTTATAGGTCATGATCAGATAGACGGCGATCGCGGCGATCAGCCCCAAGACAACCCAGCCCATGGCATACTCCTCAAGCGCAGGCGAAATCCGGTGCGCAACCTCGCATGAAGGATCGCGCTGGGGAAGCGCTGAAGGATCTGGCCGGTCGCGTGACCGCCGCGACGACTTAGTCCCCGCTGTAGCGCTCTTCCGACCAAGCTGAGGCCCCGCCCATCGCCCTTGCCCTCTCGGCCCATTTCCACTACATCGCGCCTGTCCGATAAGGCCGTGATCGATCATGCGCCGGGGGCGGCCTTTTCGGCCGGCTCCCGTTTCGTGTTTGGGGCGGATCGTTCGGATGCGGATGTAAAACCGGCGGCCTAGCGCCGTTCGTCGTCCCGGCGCTGTGATGCGCGGGGTGGCGGACCAGCCTCTCAGGAGGCGCCGACGGGAGCATCCGGCCTGCAACACCAACCCAATCGGGCGCTTGCCGGACATCCGCGGGATACGCGGCCGGCGTCAGGAGAATGCATGTCAGCCGTAGAAAGCTTTTCGGGCCGCGAGGATTTCGCCGCCCTTCTCGAGGAATCCTTCGGTCAGAACGAAGCCCTCGAAGGTTCCGTCATCAAGGGCATCGTCGTCGCCATCGAAAAAGACATGGCGATCATCGATGTCGGTCTGAAGACAGAAGGGCGCGTCGCGCTCAAGGAATTCAACGGCCCCGGCCGTGATCAGGACATCAAGGTCGGCGACGAGGTCGAGGTCTATCTGGACCGGATCGAGAACGCGCTCGGCGAAGCCGTCATCTCGCGCGACAAGGCTCGCCGCGAGGAGAGCTGGGTCAAGCTCGAGAAGGCCTTCGAGGCTCGCGAGAAGGTCTCGGGCGTCATCTTCAACACCGTCAAGGGCGGCTACACCGTCGATCTCGACGGCGCCGTGGCCTTCCTGCCGCGTTCGCAGGTCGACATCCGTCCGATCCGCGACGTCGGCCCGCTGATGGGCCAGCCGCAGCCCTTCGAGATCCTCAAGATGGATCGCCGCCGCGGCAACATCGTCGTGTCGCGCCGCACCGTCCTCGAAGAGACCCGCGCCGAGGCTCGTTCCGAGCTGGTCGCCTCGCTCGAAGAGGGCCAGGTCATCGACGGCGTCGTCAAGAACATCACCGAATACGGTGCGTTCGTGGATCTGGGCGGCATCGACGGCCTGCTCCATGTCACCGACATGGCCTGGCGTCGCGTCAACCATCCGTCCGAGGTCGTGACCATCGGCCAGACGGTCAAGGTCAAGATCATCAAGATCAACCAGGACACGCACCGCATCTCGCTCGGCATCAAGCAGCTGCTTGCTGACCCGTGGGATGGCATCGCGGCGCGTTACCCGGTCGGCGCGCGCCTCAAGGGTCGCGTCACCAACATCACGGACTACGGCGCGTTCGTCGAAGTGGAGCCGGGCATCGAGGGCCTCATCCACGTCTCCGAGATGTCCTGGACCAAGAAGAACGTCCACCCCGGCAAGATCGTCTCGACCTCGCAGGAAGTCGACGTCGCGATCCTCGAGGTCGATCAGGTCAAGCGCCGCATCTCGCTGGGCCTCAAGCAGACCCTGCGCAACCCCTGGGAGGTCTTCGCGGAGACCCATCCGAGCGGCTCGACGGTCGAGGGCGAGGTCAAGAACAAGACCGAGTTTGGCTTGTTCCTGGGTCTCGAAGGCGACATCGACGGCATGATCCATCTCTCGGATCTCGACTGGAACCGTCCTGGCGAGCAGGTCATCGAGGAATACAAGAAGGGCGACATGCTCCAGGCTGTCGTTCTCGATGTGGACGTCGAGAAGGAGCGCATCTCGCTCGGCCTCAAGCAGCTCGGCGGCGATCCCTTCGTGGATGCCGGCGAGTTCAAGAAGGGCCAGGTCGTCACCTGTGAGGTGATCGAGGTCAAGGAAGCCGGTCTGGACGTCAAGATCGCCGGCACCGACATGACCACCTTCATCAAGCGCGCCGAAATCGCGCGCGAGCGGTCCGAGCAGCGCCCCGAGCGCTTTGCGGCCGGCGAGAAGGTCGACGCCCGCGTCATCCTGTTCGACAAGAAGGCGCGCAAGATCCAGGTCTCGATCAAGGCTCTGGAAATGGCTGAAGAGAAGGAAGCGATGGCGCAGTTCGGCTCCGCCGATTCCGGCGCTTCGCTCGGTGACATCCTCGGCGCCGCCCTCAAGAAGGCGACCACCGACAAGAAGTGATCGTTCGGCCGCGCAAGCGGCCGGATATCTCGACCAGCCCGCGCGGAGAAATCCGCGCGGGCTTTTGTTTCGGGCCCCTTGTCATCCCGGGGCGGCCCGCAGGGCCGAACCCGGAACCCATGACCGGGCGCGCCCCGATCGCCGCGGCTGGGACACGCTCGCCCGGTCGTGGGTTCCGGGTTCTTTGCTGACGTGAAGCCCCGGAATGACACGTTGAATCTGGCCCATGAGATAGGAAGCCACCATGACGCCCGCCGCCATCGGCATCGATTTCGGGACGACCAACAGCGTCGTCGCGCTCGCCAACGCCAATGGCTCGGTGACGACGCGCTCCTTTGCCACCAGGCAGGGCGCCGTCGATGCCTATCGCTCGGCGCTGATGTTCTGGCGCGAAGGGCGCCCGCCCGCGACGAGCATCGCCCATGTTAGCGGGCCGGACGCGCTCGACATGGCCCTGGGGATGACGACCGAGCACCGCTTCCTGCAGTCGCTCAAGACGCATCTCTCCAGCCGCGCCTTCCAGGAGACACGGCTGTTCGGCAAGCTCTTCAAGCTGGAGGACCTGATCGGTGTCTTCCTGTCGGACATCGCGGCCGGGCTCGACGGTCTCGCCGAGACGCCGCTGGTGTCGGGCCGGCCGGTGGTCTTCGCCGGCGAGCGCCCCGACGAGGAGCTGGCGCTGGGCCGGCTGAAGGCGTCCTACGCCAAGGCCGGCATGCCGCAGGTCGACTTCGCCTATGAGCCGCTCGGCGCTGCCTACTGGTATGCCCGCGACCTGAAGCAGCCGCAGACCATGCTCGTCGCCGATTTCGGCGGCGGCACCAGCGACTTCTCGGTGATGCGCTTCGAGCCCGGCGGGGCAGGGCGGCTGGAGGCGATTCCGCTCTCCCATGCCGGCGTCGGCGTGGCCGGAGACACCTTCGACTACCGCATCATCGAGCACGCGATCTCGCCCGCGCTCGGAAAGGGCACCGATTACCGCTCCTTCGAGAAGCTGCTGCCGATCCCGGCGCATTACCATGCAGCCTTCGCGCAATGGCACCGGCTGTCGCTGATGAAGAGCCGCGAAACCATGGCCGAGCTCAAGGCGCTCATCCGGGACGCGGTCGAGCCCGCCAAGCTCGAGGATCTGCTGACCGTGATCGAATACGACCTCGGCTACGAGCTCTACCGCGCCGTCTCCGCGGCCAAGATCGCGCTCTCGGGCGCCGGCGAGACCGTGCTCCGCTTCAACCAGATGGGCATTGCGCTCGAGCGCACGATCACCCGTGCCGATTTCGATGGTTGGATCGCCGCCGATGTCGCCGCCATCGAGACCGCGCTCGACCGGGCGCTGTCAGAGGCCAAGGTCGCGCCGGAGGCGATCGAGGCCGTGTTCATGACCGGCGGGACCTCGCATGTCCCGGCCGTCAGGGCCCTGTTCGACCGCCGCTTCGGCGCCGGGCGCATCCATATCGGCGATGCCTTCCGCTCGGTCGCGAGCGGGCTCGCCCTGCTCGCGCTCGACCGCACGCGCGCCTGCGTCGCGGCCTGATCGGCGGGCCTCGCCTTGCCCCAGCGCCGGTGCGGGGCTACATCACGGGCGCCGGGTCGTGATGGCGGATCGGAACATCTGGTTCCCGCCTCGCCATGATCTCGAACACGAAGCCGACAGGAGCGCCTTGATGTCGTCCGATGCCGATCTGCTCGCCGATCGCCGCAGCCTGCGCCGCAAGGTAACGCTCTGGCGCCTTCTCGCGGTCGTCGGCGTCATCGGTGCCGCCATCGTCGCAGGCCTCGCCTGGACGGGGCGGGCTCCAGGCTCCCTGTCGCAGGCGCACATCGCCCGGGTGACGATTTCTGGTTTCATCTCCGGCGACCGGCGCACGCTCGATCTGATCAAGTCGCTAGAGGAGAGCCGTGCCGCTGCGGTCGTTGTCCGCATCGACAGCCCGGGCGGCACCGTCAGCGGGTCCGAGGCGCTCTACGACGCCTTGCGCCGCCTTGCCGCGAAGAAGCCGATGGTTGCGGTCGTCGACGGGCTGGCGGCGTCGGGTGGCTACATCGCGGCGATCGGCGCCGACCGGATCGTGGCGCGCCAGACCTCGCTCGTCGGCTCGATTGGCGTCCTTTTCCAGATCCCCAATGTGGGACAGCTGCTGGACACGGTCGGCGTCAAGGTCGAGTCGATCAAGTCCAGCCCTCTCAAGGCGGCACCCAGCGGGTTCGAGCCGACCTCGCCGGAAGCGCGGGCGGCGCTGCAGCGCGTCGTCGATGACAATTACGACTGGTTCAAGCGCGTGGTGCAGGAGCGCCGCAAGCTGGCCGCCGCCGACGTTGCGACGGTGTCCGACGGGCGTGTTCATACCGGTCGCCAGGCGGCTGCCCTCAAACTCGTCGACGAGATCGGCGGGGAGCCGGAAGCGATTGCCTGGCTGGAGCGCGAGAAGGGGGTCGCGAAGGGCTTGCGGGTGCGCGATTGGCGTCGCACCAGTGAATCCTCATCCTATGGGCTGTGGAGCGCCAGCGAGGCGCTGGCCCGCGCCGCAGGCCTCGACACGCTGGCGGCGATCCTTGCCCGCGCCGCCGATCAGCCTCTCGGTTTGCGGCTTGACGCGCCCATGGCGCTCTGGCAGCCTGCCCTCGAAAAATGATGTCGATACAAGCGGTTAGATTGCAACGATGATTAAATCAGAACTCGTTCAACGCATCGCCGAGCGCAATGGGCATCTCTATCAGCGCGACATCGAAAACATCGTCACGGCGATCCTCGACGAAATCGTCAAGGCGCTGTCGCGCGGGGACCGCGTCGAGCTGAGAGGTTTCGGGGCTTTTTCGCGCAAGGCGCGTTCCGCCCGCGTCGGCCGCAATCCGCGCACGGGCGATGCGGTCGAGGTCGAGGAGAAATTCGTCCCGGTCTTCAAGACGGGCAAGGAATTGCGGCTCCGGCTGAACGATAAGGCCTGATCGTTCCAGCCGTCGTTTCGAGCTTTCCGCTGTGGAGCAGGCTCAGGGGAACGCCTGCTCGCCGCCGGTCGAGCGATCGCAAAGAGGAATCCCGATGAAATCCTTCTTCAAGGCCTTGGTCCTGGTGCCGATCGCTCTCGCGATCGTGCTGTTTGCCGTCGCCAACCGCGCGCCGGTCCGGGTGTCCTTCGATCCGATCAGCCGCGATGCGCCGCTCTTCGCCTTCGACGTGCCGCTCTTTGCCGTCGTGCTCGCGGCGCTCGCCGTCGGCGTGCTGATCGGCGGGCTGGCCGCATGGCTGGCCCAGGGCAAGCATCGCAAGGCGGCCCGCCGCAACCGGCGCGAAGCCGAAGTGCTCCGCTCGGAGGCGCAGATGCTGCGCTCGGCCGTTCCCGATTCCGCCCTGCCGGCGCTGACCAACGGGCGCATGTGATGCGGCTGTTCGGTCCAGCCGAGATCGACGCGGCGCTGAGCTTCCCCGGGCTGATCGACACGCTGGCAGAAGCCTTTCGCGGCAACGCGGTCGTGCCGCCGCGCGCCCATCATCGCATCGAGCGCCCGGGCGAGGAGGCGATCCTGCTGGTCATGCCGGCCTGGAGCGCGCCTGATGCGGAGCGTCCCTATATCGGCACCAAGATCGTCTCGGTGTTCTTCGGCAATGGTGCGCGCAACCTGCCGGGCGTGATGGGCGCCTATCTGTTGATGGACGGCCGCACCGGCGAGCCGCTGGCCGTGATGGATGGCAACCGCCTGACGCTCTGGCGCACGGCTGCGGCCTCCGCGCTGGCTTCGCGCTATCTCGCCAACCCGACTGCGAGCAAGATGCTGATGGTCGGGGCGGGCGGCCTTGCTCCCTTCCTCATCAAGGCCCATCGCGCGGTGCGGCCATTGACCGATATCGCGATCTGGGCGCGGCGGCCCGAAGCGGCAGAGGTCGTCGCCGCCCAACTTGTCAGTGAAGGAATCGAGGCCCGCGCCGTGACCGATCTCGAGGGCGAGGCGCGCACCGCAGACATCATTTCCTGCGCCACCAATGCGACGCAGCCGCTGATCCACGGTCACTGGCTGAAGCGCGACGCCCATCTCGATCTGGTCGGCGCCTTCACCATGCAGATGCGGGAAGCCGACGCGAATGCGCTGGAACGCGCGCGCGTGGTGGTGGATTCCGAAAAGGCGATCGACGAGGGCGGTGATGTCGCGATCGGGATCGAAGAGGGCAGCTATGCCGCCGAGCGGGTCGCGGGCACGCTGACCGATCTCTGCAATGGCCTAATCCCCGGCCACGCCGAAGACGGCGAGATCACGATGTTCAAATCGGTCGGTATGTCGCTCGAAGATCTCGTGGCCGCGATGGCCGTCTGGGAGAACCGCGTTTCGGTGTGACGGCGCGCAAGCGCCCTCACCGCCGCAGACGCGCGCTCAGACGCGCATCGGGGCGCCGCCCAGCACGCCCAGGAACCAGAGCACCAGCAGGACGACGAGCACCAGACCGAGCGCGCCGCCGAGCCCGGCCGTGCCATAGGAGCGATGGCCATAATAGCCGCCGCCGCCGAGCAGCAGCACGACGAGAAGTACGATGACGAGCGTGGACATGGCGGAAGTCCTTCTGTGTCGCATCGCGATGTCGATGCGACCTGTTGCAGAAGGAAACGTGGCGGCAGGCCGCCGGTTCCCCCTGGCAGCCCTTGGGCATGCGAAAGACTGATGGGCGGCAAAACCGGCTCCGGGCACTGACCACGGCCAGCGCCCGGATCGGCCGTGGCCGCTCAGTCGACCTTGACCCCGATTTCCTTGATCAGGTCGCCCCATTTCTTCATCTCGGCCTGAAGGAAGGATGCCAGTTCCGCAGGCGTGCCGCCGACGGGCTCGGCGGCGAGATTGTCCATCTTGGCGCGCAGCGCCGGGTCGGCGAGACCGGCCTTGGTGTCGGCCTGGATCTTGTCGATGATCGCCTGCGGCGTCTTGGCCGGCGCGAACAGGGCAAACCAGGACGAGACGTCGAAGCCCGGCACCGTTTCCGCGATCGGCGCGAATTCGGGCGCGGCGGCCGAGCGCTTTGCAGTCGTAATCCCCAGGCCCTTGATCGAACCCGCCCGGACATGCGGCAGTGCCTGGGTGATGTTGTCGAAGATCAGGTCGATGCGTCCGCCGATCAGGTCCTGCGTCGCCTGTGCGGTGCCGCGATAGAGCACATGCACCATCTTCGTGCCGGTGAGCTTCTGGAACAGCTCGCCCGAAAGATGCACGGAGGTGCCGATGCCCGACGAACCGTAGCTCAGCTTGCCCGGATTGGCCTTGGCATAGGCGACCAACTCCGCGACCGAATTGACCGGCAGGTCCTTGTTGACGACGAGCAGATTGGGCACCAGCGCGACCATGGTGATCGGCGCCAGGTCCTTGATGGGATCGTAGTTGAGCTTGGCGTAGAGATACTGGTTCGTCGCCAGCCCGACCGAGACGATCAGCAACGTATCGCCGTTCGGCTCGGCCTTGGCGACGGCGTCGGTGCCGATATTGCCGCCGGCGCCGGCCCGGTTCTCGACGACGAAGTTGGTGCCCCAGGTCTGGCCGAGCTTGTCGGCGACGAGGCGGCCGAGCACGTCGGTCGCGCCGGCCGGCGGGAACGGCACCACCAGCTTGAGCGTGCGGCCCTGAGGCCAGGGGGCCTGCGCGTAACCGGCGGCCGGAGCCAGAAGCGCGGTCGCTCCCAGGCCACCGAGCAGGGCGCGGCGGTCGATCGAAAATGGCGTCATGGCTGGTATCCTTCCCCCGGGTCGCAGCGGGTCGTGAGCGGATCGACCCGTGTTGTGGTCGCGAGGCTGCCGCCTTGACGTCGGCTTGTCCATCGTCAAATCGTCGACCGCGCTTGACCGCAGGCAGCGGCAGGGCCGATTCTCCGATCATGGTATACTTGAATCGCCCGAGGCTCGCCGCCACCCTGCTCCTGATCGGGGCGCTGCTGCCGCTCGCGGCATGTCTGCCGACGGCGGCCCGCGCGCAATCGACCGCCGATGAGGAAGCGAAACGCCGCGCCGCCAACATCGCCGCCTATCCGGATGCCGCGCGGGCCCTCTTCGGTCAGAAGAGCGCTCCGGCGAGCATGCAGGCGCGCGCGATCGGCTCCTATGCACGGGGCTGCCTGGCGGGCGCGACCGCGCTGCCGGTGGACGGACCGAGCTGGCAGGTGATGCGGCTCAATCGCAACCGGAACTGGGGGCACCCGGTCCTGATCGACTATCTCGAGGACCTCGCCCGCGACGTGCCCAGGATCACGGGCTGGCCCGGGCTGCTGGTCGGCGACATCTCGCAGCCGCGCGGCGGGCCGATGCTAACTGGCCATGCTTCTCACCAGATCGGTCTGGACGCCGATATCTGGCTCACCCCGATGCCCCGCGCCCGGCTCGACCGCGAGGCGCGCGAGAACATGCCCGCCGTCAATATGGCCCGGGCCGACTGGCGCGACGTCGATCCCAGGCATTGGACGCCGGCCCATACCCGGCTGATCAAGGCTGCCGCGAGCGAGCCGCGCGTCGAGCGGATCTTCGTCAACCCGGCCCTCAAGGTCGCGCTCTGCCGCGATCCCAGCGCCGACCGCGCATGGCTGAACAAGGTCCGGCCGATCTGGGGCCACAACTATCACTTCCACATCCGCATGAGCTGTCCGGCCGGCATGGCCACTTGCAGTGGACAGGAGCCGCCGAATTTCGGCGATGGCTGCGGCCAGGAACTGACGGACTGGATCGAGCGTCAGCGCGCCGCGCTCTTCGCCCCGCCCAAGCCGCCGCGAACGGGCCCCGCACCGAAACCCAAGCCGCCGATGTCGCTCGACGCGCTACCGGATGAATGCCGCCAGGTTCTGGTGTCGCGCTGAATCCGGCGTTCAGCGTCGCAGGCTGGTCCGCCCCGAACTGTAGGCGAAGGGGTCGCGCTGCGGCGTGATGGCGGGTTGGGCCTGGTCGTAGCCCTCCTGATCGAGAACGCCGGTTCCCTCGTCGTCTCCCAGGATGACCTCCTCGGTCGGCGGCATCGCGCCGGGCAACATCAGAGGTCCGCGCTGTTCGCTGGGCAGGGCCTGGGTCTCGTTCAGCCGGTTCGCGCGGGGCTGGTTCAGTGGCTTGCCGTCATACTCTTCCAGGAAGCGTCGCTGGCTCTCGAGGCCCTGTCCGGCATGGTTGGCGACCGGGTAGCCACCGGCAACCGACCCCGGCGGCCGCATGCCGCCTGCGGGCTGGCGTAGCAGCGCGCCACCGGCAACCATCGCGGGGGCGCCGTCGCGCAGGCTCGGCTGCGCCATCGAGTAGGGGCGCGCCGGGTCGGGCGGCGGCAGATTGTAGTTCGGCGTATACTTGATCACCGGCTTGCAGATGCGTCGCCCCTTGGAGTGCCGCGCCAGGTCGATATGAAAATGGTCGTAGTGGAACATGTCCGCGCCCGGGCCGAGCACGGTCGAGAAATGCTCGCAGGCGCCCACGAAGATCTCGCGCAGGAAGTTCTGCTCCTCGGGCGAGCCGCGCCAGCCATCCTTCACCGTGACGTTTCGGCCGTCGTTGAGGCGGAAGGAGAACACGTCCACGGCGTTGCCGAAGGCATGCTCGGAGGTGCGGCTGGTGCCTGTGCCATTGTTCATCGCGCGGCAGGAGTAGGAGCCGGCCCGCATCTCGATGACCTGCGCGCCGAGCACGTTCTGCGCCGCCGGCTGCACCACCTCGGCCAGCCACTTGTCGGTGGTCGCGACGATGGGGCAGGCGAGCGTGGCGTTGCTGGTCAGGCCGATGCCGCCATTGGCGAAGGCCGCGACCTTGAGCGGCTTCTCCATGCCGCAGGTGCCTGGCCCTTCGATCGGCTTGCCGCGCAGGCTGACATAGGCTGAGAGCTGCACCTGGCGTGCCGACAGGCAGGCGGCTTCCGCCTGGTCGCGCCAGGCGGCGCGCTGCGGCTTCTGGAACTGGCCGCAGCCGGCCAGGCCCGATCCGAGCAGGCCAAGGGCGAGGAGGGCGAGATGAGCGCGTCGCATGACCCATCAAATGCGACCCGCTTCGTGAACGGTTTCTCAACCGGGTGAGCCCGCGGCGACACAGCCGGATTAACTTTGGCGCCGCAGTTAACGCCTCCTTAACGCGCGGCCTGGGCCTGTCCGAAGGTCACGGCATGCATCATCCGGCCAGGCAGCAGCGTGAAGGCGCCGGCGATCACGAGCCCCAGGACCAGGCCTGCCATGGCCGATGCATGGGCTTTGATGTTGCCCCTGCGACGCGAGATCACGGCATAGGGCAAGCTGACGAGGGTGAGCAGCGTCAGCAGGTGGATCAGGCTGAAATGGCCGTTGCGCGTGATGAACAGCGAGGTCAGGGCCACGACGGCCATCGCCGGCACGAAAAGCCAGCCGATGCGTTGGTGCAGGATGGTGCCTTTTGGCAGCGCCGCCACGGCGAGCCCCGCCAGCACCGCCGCCAGCGCTGCAGTAACATGCGCCTGGATGACGGGCGAGGCGGCGGCCAGGGGCGCGAGGGGGGGCATCGGATCGACCATCGAATGCAGATTTCGTTCGCATTCCTCCCGCGCTGGCGCGGCGTCAAGCCCCGCCGCTGCCGAGCCGGGCTGCGAGCCCCGTTCAGCGCATCCCGACATGATCGAAACGTCGCTGGCGAAGGCGCGGACGCATATGCGACAGAGCCGTGGGAGCCGCAGCTCCAGCAGGGAGATCCGCCCATGACGGGCAAGGCGCGTTTCATCTTCCCCATCCTGATGGCGGGCATCATGGCCTTCCTGATGACGGCGCTGGTGACCTGGCTCAATCTCGGCCTGCCGCCGGATTTCATTCGCCATTGGCTTGCCGCCTTCGACATCGCCTGGCCCTGCGCCGCCGCCACCGCCTTCGTCGCCATTCCCGTCGCGCGCCGCGCCACCGGGCTGATCATCCGCGTCATCGGAGAGTGATATGCAAAGCCTGCGCGATATCCTGAACCGCATCGAGGCCGGCCAGACCAGCCCAGCGGAGGCCTTGGCCGCCAGCGCCGCGCGGATTGCGGAGCGAGAGCCCGCCATCCAGGCCTTCGCCAGCCGGCCGGACGCTCTTCTGCCCGGTACGGGTCCGCTCGCCGGCATCGCCTGCGGCGTCAAGGACATCATTGACACGGCCGACCTGCCGACTGGCATGGGCTCCGCGATCTATCAGGGCTGGCGGCCGAAGGCCGATGCGCCGATCGTCATGGCGCTGAGAGCGGCCGGTGCCACCGTTGCGGGGAAGACCCACACAACCGCCTTCGCCTTCCTCGATCCGGCGCCGACCCACAACCCCCATGATCAAACAGCGAGCCCGGGCGGGTCCTCGGCGGGCTCGGCCGCCGCCGTTGCGGCGGGGATGATCCCGCTCGCCTTGGGCACGCAGACCGGCGGCTCGGTGATACGCCCAGCCGCCTATTGCGGCGTGGCTGCGATCAAGCCCTCCTATGCCTTGATGCCGACCGTTGGAGTCAAACCCTTCTCCTGGTCGCTCGATACGCTGGGTCTGATGGCGGCGCGTGCCGACGATGTGGGCCTGGCACTCGCCGCGATCACCAAGCGCCCCGAGTTCGATGCGCCGGCCGTGAGCCTTTCGGGTCTGCGTATCGGCATCGACCACCAGATCTACGCAGGCGCGGCCGAGCCGGCCTCCGAGGCCGCATTGCAGCGCTTTGCGGATCTGGCCACGGCCGCCGGTGCGATCCTCGTGCCGCATGAGGGCCCCTCGGCCCTGGCGGAAGCCTATCAGGCGCATGGCCCGCTTCAGGATTACGAGGCCACGCAGGCGCTCGCCTGGGAGTATGCCCATCATCGCGACGCCCTGCCGCCCAAGCTGCGCGCCTATCTCGACATGGCGAGAGCGACCACGCCGGCGCAGTATGACGAGGCGCGGCGCGTCTCGCGGCGCGGTCGCGACGCCGCGCGTGCCTTCTTTCGCGAGGTCGATGTCGTGGTCAGCTATGCCGCGCCGGGGGAAGCGCCCGACACCCTCGGATCGACCGGCGATTCCCGGTTCAACCGCCTCTGGACATTGCTCGGCGTGCCTTGTGTGACCGTGCCGTTGACGCGCGGTCCGCGCGGACTCCCGGCCAGTATCCAGATCATCGCTGCTTTCGGGCGAGACGACCACGTCATCGCGGTGGCGAAGGGACTGGAAAAGCTTGTTGAAACACACGCGTGAGCGAGCTTATCCCCAAAACTCTTCAATGCTTTAATCGATGTTTAAGGATACTCTTGGCTTTGCCGCGATCAGGCCACCTTCCGGCCCCCTTGCGGCCGCCGCCAGTTCTGCTAGCTTGATGTCAGGTCAATGACAAAGGAGGGTGTGATGAGCCTCACGCTACGTCTCGACCGACTGGCCATGGGTGCGGCATTTGCTTTCGTGATGCTGGTCGTTTTTGGAGCGTTCTGACTGCCGTCAGTCTCGAGTCGCTGAGACCACAAGAGTCTTCAATCGCACCGCCGGGACGATCGTCCCGGCGGTGTTTGATTTTCGGCCTGCACTCGCCGCGGCTTGACCGGAGGCCTGTCGATTCTGGTTTTTGCGATACGGCGCTTTTCAGGCCGGCTCAGCTCTCGGGGCAGGGCGTCTCGGTGACGTGCCAGGACATCACATTCGTCACCCGCCCGCACGCCGCCAGCCGGCGCCCCTGGGAGGTGCGGATGCAAGCCGTGGCGCCTTCGGTGATCTTGCGGCCATCGTTCCAGCAGAAACAGAGCGGCTCGGGCGCCTGCGCCGGCCTTGGCGGGTCGAGCGGGGACGGCCGGCTCGGCCGCCCGGACGGCCGCCCCACCGAGGAGCGAAAGGACGCTCAACAACAGCGCTGGCGCGATCTTTCGCAACGCTGGGGCAGGCCCCGGCTGTTTGCGTCTTGTCTTGAAAAGACCCGCGACAGCGGCTGTCATAAGTCCCTCCCATGCGACGAAAGGTCATGGGTGTCGGCTGACTATGCAGTCTAACGGCGAGGCGTCGATCGAGCCCGCGTCGCTATAGTTTCAAAATATTGTTATATGTCAAACCCCCTACGGAACTCATCTTGCGGAACGGGCTGGGCTGCCCCATATTGTCGCCAAGAGAGCCCAAGGGGGGCTCCGGGAGGAACCATGTCTCTGATTTCGCTCGCCCGCCGTGGTCGTGTCGTCGCCGTGCTCGCAGGCGCCCTGCTGCTCGTCCCCGTGATCGCCGAAGCGCGGCCCGGCGGCAAGGGTGGTTTCGGCAGCCGGGGTTCGCGCACGGAATCGGCTCCCGCTCGCACCAACACCGCGCCCAATGGCGCCCAGCCCTTCCAGCGCAGCGCGACGCCGTCGCCCGCGCAGGCCGCTCCGGCGGCGGGTGCTGCCGCCGCGGCCCAGGCCGCCCGGCCCTCCATGGCCCGCAACCTGATGATGGGCCTCGGGGCCGGTCTTCTCGGCGCCGGCCTGTTCGGCATGCTGTCGGGCGCCGGCTTCTTCAGCGGGCTCGCCTCGCTGGCTGGCGTGTTCGGCTTCCTGCTGCAGCTCGCCCTGATCGGTGGGGCCATCTGGCTGGCCATGCGCTTCTTCCGTCGCCGCTCGGAGCCGCAGCTGGCGGGTGCCGGTGCGCCGATGCCGCGTGACATGGACCGGCCTCAGCCGGCCGGCATGACCACGATGGGTCGCATGGGCGCTATGGCCGGCATGGGGGGCGCGACCGCCGCGCCCCAGACCACGCCGATCGAACTGTCTGGTGACGATTTCGGCCATTTCGAGCGCCTGCTCTCGGAGGTCAACACGGCCTATTCGAACGAGGACGAGAAGGGCCTGCGCGAGCGCGTGACGCCCGAGATGTTCGGCTTCTTCGATGAGGATCTCTCCGGCAACGCCCAGAAGGGCCTCGTCGATCGCGTCTCCGACGTGAAGCTGCTACAGGGCGACCTCGCGGAAGCCTGGCGCGAGGGCAACCTCGACTACGCCACCGTCGCGATGCGCTTCAGCCTGATCAACGCGCTCTATGAGCGCGCCAGCGGCAAGGTCGTCGAAGGCGACGCCACCGTGCCGCAGGAGGTCACGGAGCACTGGACCTTCGTGCGCCCGCGCGGCGGCGCCTGGAAGCTCTCGGGCATCCAGCCGGCGGCCTGAGCCTCACATCGACGGACGATTTTGGAAACGGCCGGGGCAACCCGGCCGTTTTTCGTTGCGTGGTTTCGGGTGTCGCGGCCGTCGAAAGCGCTTTATAGGCAAGACTGAAACGCGACGTCATCCCGGACGGAGCGAAGCGAAGCTCCGGGATCCATCATAAGGCACGACACTGCTCGATGATCGATCCCGGATCGGCGCGGCTTCGCCGCTTGTCCGGGATGACGGAATGCCCTGTCCTGCCATTCTGCTGCCTGCGGAGCCATGCCCATGTCCGATATGCGTCTCGTCGTCGTCGGTGCTGCAGGCCGCATGGGCCGGATGCTGATCAGGGCGATCCATGAGGCGCCGGGCTGCACCCTGTCGGCGGCGGTCGAGCGCCCGGGATCGCCCCATCTCGGCCAGGACGCGGGCTTGCTCGCCGGGCTCTCGGCGAGCGGCATCCCCGTGACCGACGCGGCCGGACCGGCATTCGCATCCGCCGAGGGCGTGCTCGACTTCACCACCCCCGACGCGACGGTGGCCTTCGCCGGCCTCGCCGCTCAGGCGCGCATCGCTCATATCGTCGGCACCACCGGGCTGGAGCCGCAGCACCTGGCGAGCCTCGCGGAAGCGGCGCGGCATACCGCCATCATCCGCTCCGGCAATATGAGCCTCGGCGTCAACCTGCTGGCGGCGCTGGTGCGCAAGGTCGCCGCCACGCTGGGCACCGACTGGGACATCGAAATCGTCGAGATGCATCACCGCATGAAGGTCGATGCGCCGTCGGGCACCGCGGTCCTGCTGGGTGAAGCGGCGGCGCAGGGGCGTGCGGTCGAGCTCTCCCAGCAGCGCGTCGCCGTCCGCGACGGGCAGACCGGCGTCCGCGAACCGGGCACGATCGGCTTTGCGACCCTGCGCGGTGGCACGGTGGTCGGCGATCACAAGGTCATCTTCGCCGGCGCGGGCGAGCGGCTCGAACTCGCCCATATCGCGGAAGATCGCGGGTTGTTCGCGCAAGGCGCGGTGAAGGCCGCGCTCTGGGGCAGGGGCCGCGAGCCCGGCTTGTATGCGATGGCCGACGTGCTCGGACTGGATGCGCTGTAGGCCCTCGGGATGACCCGGCTCGTCGTCGCGCCCGGTGTCGTGCATTGGCCGGGTTACCTGCCGCCGGCCGCACAGGCGGCTCTGGTCGCCGATCTGCGCGAGGTCGCTCGCATCGCGCCTTTCTTCCAGCCGCGCATGCCCAAGACCGGCAAGCCCTTCTCCGTCCGCATGACCAATTGCGGCGATCTCGGCTGGGTCTCGGACGAGACGGGTTACCGCTATCAGCCGCTTCATCCCGCGACCGGCGCGCCCTGGCCGCCGATGCCGGCGATCCTCAAGCAAGCCTGGCGGGATCTCGCGGGTTATCCGCACCCACCAGAGGCCTGTCTGGTCAATTTCTATCAGGCCGATGCGAAGATGGGCCTGCATCAGGACCGCGACGAGCAGGACTTCGACGCGCCGGTCGTGTCACTTTCGCTCGGCGACACCGCGGTCTTCAGGATCGGCGGGACGCAGCGCGGCGGCAAGACCGTGTCGCTGAAGCTGGCCTCGGGCGATGCCCTGCTCTTCGGCGGTGAGGCCCGGCTGGCCTATCACGGCATCGACCGCATCCTCGCCGGCTCCTCGGCGCTGCTGCCGCAGAGCGGGCGGATCAACCTGACCCTGAGGCGCGTGACGAAGCCCGACGCCTGCGCCTCATCGTCATTGCGAGCGTAGCGAAGCAATCCAGCTTCGAGGTTCTGGATTGCTTCGCCACGCTCGCAAAGACGCAGAAGCGTCAGCGCGGCTCGTCCGACCCCGGCAGGCGCGGAAATGACCAGCCCAGCAGGATCGAGCCGGCGCGCAGCCCAAACCCGGCTGCAAGCCCGCCGACCATCACGATGGCCGGGCCGAAGCCGAGTTGCGTGAGCAGAGCCGTGGCGGTGGCGCCGGCGGCTGCGGCCGTGACGTAGAAATCCCGGCTCCACAGCACCATGGCGCGATCGCCCGCCAGGATGTCGCGCAGGATGCCGCCGAAGGAGGCGGTGACGGCCCCGAGCGCGATCGCGGACAGCACCGGAACCCCGGCCGCCAGAGCCTTCTGGGTGCCCGACACCGCAAACAGCGCCAACCCTGCGGCATCGGCCCAGAGCAGCAGGCGCTTGGCGCTCCAGCCGTCTAGCCGGCCGGGGCGCAGATAGGCGATCGTCCAGGCGACGAGCGCCACGCCGGCGCAGATGATCACGCCGAGCGGCGCCTCGACCCACCAGACCGTGCGCGCCAAGAGCAGATCCCGCAGGGTGCCGCCGCCGGCACCGGTGACGGTGGCCAGCAGGATGAAGCCGAACGGATCCATGCCCTTGCGGGCCGCGACGAGGGCGCCGGTCAGCGCGAAGACGGCGACGCCGGCAGCCTCGAGCACCGGTCAGTGGCCGGTGGTGGTGGTATCGGCGCCCTCGGGGGCAGGGGGCTTGGGCGCGCCGGCCGAGATACCGACCAGCGCCGGCCGCAGCACGCGCTCGCCGATCTTGTAGCCCGACTGAACGACCTTGGAGACGAGCCCCTTGGCGACCTCGGCATCGGGCGCCTCGAACATCGCCTGGTGCATGTTGGGGTCGAACTTCTCGCCGAGCGGCTCGATCTTGCGAACGCCGTGGCGCTCCAGCGTCTTGAGCAAGTCGCGCTCGGTCAGATCGACGCCCTCGATAAGGGCCTTGAGCGCGGGCTCCTCGGTGGCGCGGGCCGTCTCGGGCAGGCTCTCGATCGCGCGCCGCAGATTATCCGCCGACCCCAGCAGGTCACGGGCAAAACTCGTCACCGCATAGGCCTTGGCGTCGCCGATCTCGCGCTCGGTGCGACGGCGCAGATTTTCCATGTCGGCCAGCGTCCGCAGCAGCTTGTCCTTGAGATCGTCGCGCTCGGCCTCGATCCGGGCAAAATTCGCCTGGATGATCTCCTCGGGTGACTGCAGCGCGGTGTCGTCGATGACGGGCTCAGCGTTCGGATGTTCCGGCGAAGGGTTCTGCGTCATGGCGTGATCCAATCCATATCGATCGTCTTGCGCGAAATCCGACATCCGGCTTCCGCTGAAACCAAGGCTCTCGGCTTCCATCGAAGACTTGGCCGCGGCATCGGCGCGCGACCGCGTTCCCGGCCGATATCGGGCTTGCGCCGGTTTAAATCAAGCGCGGGCGGGCGTCTTCGCCTTGGGCGCGGCCGCCTTGTCGTGCCAGAAGCTGAACACGTCGAGCAGGGCCCGGCGGATCGCGAGCTGGCGTTGCGTCGAGACGATCTTCGCGTTGGTCAGGTCGGTGACGTAGAACACGTCGACGGCCTTTTCGCCGAAGGTCGCGATATGGGCCGAGGCGATGTTGAGGTTGAGCTTCCCGATCGCGGTGGTGAGATCGTAGAGCAGGCCCGGCCGGTCGAGCCCGGCGATCTCCAGCACCGTGTGGCGGGCCGACAGCACATTGTCGATGATGACCTCGGGCGCGACCTGGAAGGTCTGGCCGCGCGCCGGCGGCGCCCGGCGCTGTGCCACCAGATCGGCGATCTTGATCTCGCCCTTGAGCGCCCGCTCGATCGCCGCCGCGATCCGCTCGGCGCGGCGCAGTTCATCGTCATCCATGTCGAAAGCGCGCGAGACCGAGATCGTATCGAGCACCAGCCCGTCCGTGGTGGTGAAGATCTGGGCATCGACGATGTTGCCGCCCGACGCCGCGCAGGCGCCGGTAACGATGGCGAGCAGGCGCGGATGGTCGGGCGCCAGAATGGTGAGCTCGGTGATCCCGCGGAACTGGTCGGTTTCGACCAGCGTCGCGGTGGTGCGCCCTTCGGCCTCGGCGCGGGCCATGAAGCGCGCGTGCTTCTCCTGCCGGCCGACATCGGTCTTGATCCAGTAGGCTGGGTAATGCCGGGCGAGATAGGCGTCGCGCGCTGCGGCCCCCCAGTCAGAGAGCCGCTCCTTCAGCGCATCCTGCTTCTTCTCGACCCGCGCCTTGCGCTCGATCGCGGAATGGCCGCCGGCGAGCACGATCTCGGTCTCATAATAGAGCGTGCGCAGGAGCTGGCCCTTCCAGCCGTTCCAGACGCCGGGGCCGACGGCCTTGATGTCGGCCACCGTCAGGACGAGCAGGAGCTTCAGCCGCTCCAGAGTCTGCACCGTCGCGGCGAAGCTCTCGATCGTCTTGGGGTCGCCGAGATCGCGGCTCTGCGCGACGGTCGACATGTCGAGATGGTGCTCGACCAGCCAGGCGGCGGTTTCGGTCTGTCCTTCGGTCAGGCCGAGCCGCGGCCCGAGCTTGCGGGCGATCCGGGCGCCGGCGATCGAATGATCCTCGATCCGCCCCTTGGCGATGTCGTGCAGCAGCAGCGCGACATAGAGCGCCCGGCGATTGGCGATCGTCGGCATGATCTCGTTGGCGAGCGGATGCTCCGACTGCAGCACGCCGGCATCGATCTCGGCGAGAACGCCGATGCTCCGGATCAGGTGCTCGTCGACCGTGTAGTGATGATACATGTTGAATTGCATCATCGCCACGACGCGTCCGAAATCCGGCACGAACTTGCCCAGCAGCCCGGATTCGTTCATTCGCCGCAGCACCGCCTCCGGCGAGCGCCGCGCGGTGAGGATCTCGAGGAAAATGCGGTTGGCATCGGGATCGTTGCGCAGCTGCGGTGTGATGAGCCGCAGCGACTGCGTCACCAACCGGCTGGCATCGGGGTGGATCGCCAGATCGTCCCGGCTGGCGATTTCGTAGAGTCGCAGCAGGTTGACCGGGTCGCGCCGGAAGGCGTCGGGATCGACCACGTTGAGGCGCTGGCTCTTCAGCGTGAAATCGGGATGGCCGAGCGCGCGCACGCGCTTGCGCTTGGCAAAGGAGCCTAGCAGGCGCGACAGCGAGGCGCGCGGCTTCTGCTGGCGCGCCTCCAGCGCGGCACAGACGATCGCGGTCAGGTCGCCGACATCCTTGGCGACGAGGAAATACGCTTTCATGAAGCGCTCCACCGGGGCCTGCCCGCTGCGGCCGGCATAGCCGATCGCCGCCGCTACCTGCCTTTGCAGGTCGAAGGACAGCCGTTCCTCAGCCCGCCCGGTGATGAAATGCAGCCAGCAGCGCACGCGCCAGAGGAACTCCTCCGAGCGCTGGAACATCAGCAGTTCCTTGCGGTCGAACAGGCCGGCCGCGACCAGCTCGCGCACATCGTCGACGCGGTAGGCATATTTGGCGATCCAGAACAGCGTGTTGAGATCGCGCAGGCCGCCCTTGCCGTCCTTGACGTTGGGCTCGACGAGATAGCGCGAGGTTCCGGCGCGGCGCACGCGCGTCTCGCGCTCCTGCAGCTTGGCCTCGGTGAAGGCCGGGGCCGTGCCCTCGACGACCTCGGCGCCGTAACGACGCAGCATGTCGTGAAACAGCAGCACGTCGCCGGTGACGAAACGGGCCTCGAGCAGGGCGGTGCGGACCGTCATGTCGGCGCGCGCCTCGCGCACGCAATCATCGAGCGAGCGCACCGAATGCCCGACCTTCAGCTTCAGGTCCCAGAGCGGGTAGAGCATCGCCTCGACCACGCTCTCGCCCCAGGCGGTCTGCTTGTGCGGAAACAGGAAGAGCAGATCGACGTCCGAGCCCGGGGCCAGCGTCCCCCGCCCATAGCCTCCGACCGCGACGACCGCGATCCGCTCCGATTGCGAGGGGTTCAGCGCCGGATAGAAATGCTCCGTCGCCGCGACATGCAGGCAGCCGACGACGCCATCCATCACCGCCGAAAGATGCTGCGCACAGATCAAGCCATGGCGCGGTCGCTTGAGCAGTTCGCGGGCGGAGTCGTGGCCCTGGTCGAGGATGTCCCGCAGCGCCGCCACGAGCAGGCCGCGCGTATCGGCCCCCGGACCGCTGCGTGCGAGCAGATCGGTCATGGCCCGTCGGGGGCTCGCCAGAACGGCGGCAAGTTCGAGCACCGGTTGATTGGCGGATGACACCCGGCCTGACCTCGTTCGCTGTGGCGTCCGGCTCGGATGCCGCCCAAGGCTGGTTAGCATGAGAGGCGGATTCGGAAAGCGGTTTAATTACACGTTGCTCAATGTTGAATATCCGATTCAACAGAACGAGCCGTACTGTTTGACATACAGAACGAATGGACCTACAAGGCGGATACGCGCCGATTTGAGCCACCAGCTTGCGGGCGCGAAACAAGTGCAGCTAAAGCGTGGGGCATGGGCGCCAACCTGTCGCTCGGTCCCTTCGCGCATCGAAAGGGACCCTGAATGACCATTTCCCGCCGTCTAGCCGTCGCCGGCCTCGCCGCTTCCCTCGCGCTCCTGTCGGTTCCCGGCTTCGCCCAGGCGCCCAAGGAAATCCGCGTCGACTTCGCGACCTATAACCCGGTCAGCCTCGTCCTGAAGGACAGCGGCATCCTTGAGAAGGCACTGGCGGCCGACGGCATCACCGTGCGCTGGGTGCAGTCCGCCGGCTCCAACAAGGCGCTGGAGTTCCTCAACGCCGGCTCGCTCGACTTCGGCTCGACGGCCGGCGCCGCCGCGCTGATCGGCAAGATCAACGGCAACCCGATCAAGACGATCTATGTCTTTTCGCGGCCGGAATGGACGGCGCTGGTCACGAGCGCCAAGAGCGACATCACCAAGGTCGCCGATCTCAAGGGCAAGCGCGTCGCCGTCACTCGCGGCACGGACCCGCACATCTTCCTCGTGCGGGCGCTGGCCGAGGCCAAGCTGACCGAGAAGGACGTCAAGCTCGTCCTCCTGCAGCATGCCGACGGGCGCCTGGCACTCGAGCGCGGCGACGTCGATGCCTGGGCCGGTCTCGACCCCCTGATGGCCGCCGCCGAGGTCGAGAGCGGCGCCAAGCTGTTCCACCGCAAGGCCGCCGACAACACCTGGGGCGTGCTCAACGTCCGCGAGGCCTTCGCCAAGGACAATCCGGCCCTCGTCCGCAAGGTGCTGGCGGCTTACGAGGAGGCGCGCGCCTATGCGCTCGCCAACCCGGCCGAGCTGAAGAAGACGCTGGTCGCCTACACCAAGCTGTTGGATGCAGTGATCGAGCGACAGCTCACCCGTACCGAACTCACGCATTCAATGATCGGGCCGGCCCAGGCCGAGACGATCATCGCGGCTGGCCTCGCGCTGCAGGAAGCCGGCGTCGTGCCCGCCAAGACCGATGTGAAGGCCGTGGTCGACGACTTGCTCGACCGTCGCTTCGCCGTCACCAACTGACGTCGCGACGGCCCCGGATGAGTGCGCTCGGCATCGAGACGGCTGCGGATGAGCAGGGCGGTCCCGCTCGTCCGCGGCCACGCCGGGCGGGCGTGGCGCTGGCGGGTTTCGCGCTGCCGGTCGTGCTGGCCGTGTTGTGGGAGATCGCCGTCAGGTCGGGCTTCGCCAATGGGCGGCTGATGCCGCCGCCGAGCGTCGTCGGCGCCACCATCTGGTCGCTGGCCGTCTCGGGCGAACTCCTGACGCACGCGATGGCGACGCTCTGGCGCGTCGCGGCCGGGTTTGCTCTCGGCGCTGCGGCCGGCACCTTGCTCGGCGCTGTCACCGGGGCGCTTCCGGTGGCGCGCGGTCTGATCGACCCGACGCTGCAGGCCCTGCGCGCCATTCCCTCGATCGCCTGGGTGCCGCTCTTCATCCTCTGGCTCGGCATCTTCGAGGCGTCGAAGGTGGCGCTGATCGCGGTCGGCGTGTTCTTCCCGGTCTATCTCGGTGTGGCCGCCGCGATCCAGGGCATCGACCGCAAGATCGTCGAGGTCGGCCGTGTCTTCAGGCTCGGCCGGCTGGCGATGGCGCGACGGGTGCTGCTGCCGGCGATCCTGCCGGCCTGGATCACGGCGCTGCGCTCGGGGCTCGGGCTGGGCTTCATGTTCGTGGTCGCGGCCGAGATCATGGGCGCCAGCGAAGGCCTCGGCTACCTCCTCGTCGATGGCCAGCAGCTCGGCCGGCCCGACACCATCATCGCGGCCATCATCAGCTTCGCCGTGCTCGGAAAGCTGGCCGACGGCCTCCTCGTCGCCCTGACGCGGCCGGTTCTCGCCTGGCAGGACACGGCCCGCGACAAACTCTGAGAAAGCCCTCGATGCTGAGCTTCGAGACCCTGTCGAAAACCTATGCCGACGGCACGCAGGCGCTGTCGGCCGTCACCCTCGATGTCGCACAGGGCGAGATCCTGGCGCTGGTCGGCGGCTCGGGCTGCGGCAAGACCACGCTGCTGCGCCTGATCGCCGGCCTCGACCGGCCGAGCGCGGGACGCATCCTGCTCGATGGCGAAGCGATCGCCGAACCGCGTGCCGATGTCGGCGTGATCTTCCAGGAGCCGCGCCTCTTTCCCTGGCTCTCGGTCGCCGAGAATGTCGGCTTCGGCCTCTCGCATCTCTCCGCCTTCGAGCGCGAGGGGCTGGTCACCAACGCCCTCGTTCGTGTCGGGCTCGGCGGGCACGACCGGCGCTGGCCGCGCGAACTCTCCGGCGGCCAGCAGCAGCGCGTCGCCATCGCCCGCGCCCTCGTCACGCGCCCCAAGTTGCTGCTGATGGACGAGCCGTTCTCGGCGCTCGATGCTACCACCCGCGCCAGCCTCCATGGTCACCTGCTCGCCTTGTGGGGCGAGAGCCGTCCGACCGTCGTCATGGTCACCCATGACGTCGAGGAGGCGGTGACGCTGGCCGACCGGATCGTGGTGATGCAGCCCAAGCCCGGCCGGGTCTTCGACGCGTTCGACAACCCGCTCGCCCGCCCGCGCGACCGGCTCTCGCCGGCCTTCGAGGCGGCCAAGCGCGAGATCCTGCGCAGCCTCGACCGCTCGCTGCGCGACGAGGCCCCGCACCAGCAGAAGGCAGCCGAGACGGCCGGGATGTGGTGGTGAGCCGCGTCACGGGGTATCGCTTTCCGGTGGCCTGTGACCGCCCGAGCCTCTATCAGCGATCCCGACCGCTTCATTCGACTTGAGGTTCTGACATCATGGACGTCACCGCTCTCCGCGCCCTGCAGGCGCCGCTCAAGGACTCCTACCGTTCCGATCCCGGCGCAGCCGTCGTCACCCTGAAGGCCAAGGGCGAGCTCGACGACCAGCACATCGCCTGCAAGGTCGAGACCGGCCGTGCGATCGCGCTGGCGGGGTTGCACCCGGCCACCGGCGGCTCGGGCGCCGAACTCTGCTCCGGTGACATGCTGCTGGAGGCCCTCGTCGCCTGCGCCGGCGTCACGCTGAAGGCGGTGGCCACCGCCCTCGAGATCGAGCTGAAGAAGGGCATCGTCCATGCCGAGGGCGATCTCGACTTCCGCGGCACGCTCGGCGTCGCCAAGGACGCAGCCGTCGGCTTCAAGGCGATCAGGCTGTCCTTCGAGGTCGAGACCGATGCGCCGCAGGAGAAGCTCGACACGTTGCTGAAGCTGACCGAGCGCTACTGCGTCGTGTTCCAGACGCTCAACTTGAAGCCCGAACTCAGCGCGACCCTCTCGGTCGCCTGACCACCAGGCCGCCGCTCACTCGGCGGCCTTCTTCAAGGCCAGCCCCTCGGCGAAGGGCAGCGTCGGCTCGCCCTTCGCCTCGTCGAAATCGAGCGCCACGATGCGCTCGCCGCGGCTGGTGATCTTGCCGGCCGAGGTCCGCAGGCCCGCCACATCGTCCTGCGCCTGGCGGAAATGCTGGTCGAGCTTCTCCGCCCGTTCGCCGAGCCGCCGGACATCGGCGAGCAGCTTGCCGACTTCGCTCTGGATCACCTGCGCCTCCTCGCGCATCCGCGCATCGCGCACCAGCGACTGCATCAGCTGGATCGCGAGCGCCAGCAGCGACGGCGAGACGATCATGATCCGGGCGCGATGCGCCTTCTGGATCACGTCGTCGAAATGCTCGTGCAGATCGGCATGGATCGACTCCGACGGCACGAAGAGCAAGGCGATGTCCTGCGTCTCGCCCGGCAGAAAATAGCGCTCGGCGATGTCCTTCACATGCACGCCGACATCGTTGCGCACCCGGGCGGCGGCTGCCTTGCGCGCCTCCTCGCCGCGGGCCTCGCGCAATTGCGTGAAACTCTCCAGCGGAAACTTGGCGTCGATGACGAGCCCGCGCCCGTCGCCGGGCAGCGTCACCAGGCAATCGGGCCGCTTGCCGTTCGAGAGCTGAGGCTGGAAGGCGAAGAAGGCGCCGGGCAGGCCGTCGCGGATGATCGCCTCCATCCGGCCCTGGCCATAGGCGCCGCGCGCCTGCTTGTTGGAGAGCACGTCGCGCAGCGTGACCACCTCGGAGGTGAGGTTGGTGAGATTCTTCTGGGCGCTGTCGATCACCGCCAGGCGCTCCTGCAGCTTGCCGAGGCTCTCGCTGGTCTGGCGGACATTCTGCTCCAGCCCCTGACCGACCTGATGGCGCAGGCCCTCCATGCGGTCGGCGACGAGGCGCGCTAGATCGCCCTGCCGGGTGGAGAGAATCTCGGCCATGGACTGCATGCGCCCGGTCATCTCCGCCTGGAGCCGGTTCATCTCGGCGACCTTGTCGTCGGTTTCGCGGGCCCGCTCGGCGGCGATGGCTGCCTCCAGCGCGCGGCCTCGGCTTCCCCGCAACGATGAGAGCGTCATGAGCAGAAGCAGGGCGAGGCTGAGGGTCGCAAAGGCGAGGGCGGCCTCGCCCCAGGTCACGGGCCGCTCGAGCAGGATGAAGGCGATCTCTGTCATGCTCGAACGATAACCGATTCGGGTGAACGAATTCGAACGAAAGCGGAACAGTTTGACCGGCGGGGCACAAGCGCTTATGTCGCCGTCTCGTCATTGAAAAATCGCGCAGAACGCTCCCCATGGCCATCCGCCCGCTCGTCATCCTGCCCGACGCCCAGCTTCGCCTGGTTTCGACCCCGGTCGCGCAGATCACGCCCGAGATCCGTACGCTCGTCGCCGACATGTTCGAGACGATGTATGATGCGCCGGGCATCGGCCTTGCCGCCATCCAGATCGGCGTTCCCTGGCGCGTGGTGACGCTCGATGTCGCCAAGCGTGCGGCCAGCGAACAGGCAGACGCGGAAGGCACCGAAGCGGAAGACGATCAGGCGAAGCGCGACGCCCAGCCGCGCAACCCGATCGCCTTCATCAATCCGGAGATCACCTGGTCGTCCGAGGAGCGCAGCGTCTATGAGGAAGGCTGCCTCTCGATCCCCGAATATTACGAGGAGGTCGAGCGTCCGGCGTTCGTGAAGGTCAGCTATACCGATCTCGACGGCAAGCCGCAGGAGATCGAGGCCGACGGCCTGCTTGCCACCTGCATCCAGCATGAGATCGACCATCTGAACGGCGTGCTGTTCATCGACCATCTCTCGCGCCTCAAGCGCGAGCGCGTCACCAAGCGTTTCGCCAAGCAGGCAAAGCGCGAAGCGTGACGCAACTGACACAAGAGCTTCCGCAGCCCTCATCCTGAGGAGCGCCCGGCACGAGCGCGTCTCGAAGGATGCTCCAGATGGTTCCGGAGCCTCCGGGAGCATCCTTCGAGACGCCGCTGCGCAGCGCCTCAGGTGAGGGCTCAAATGATCATTCGGCGGGCCATGCCTGTCCAGTTGAGGTAGAATCCAGCGTATGAGTTTGCGCATCATCTTCATGGGCACGCCCGATTTCGCGGTGCCGACGCTGACCGAGATCATCGGCCAGGGCCACGAGGTCGTCAGCTGCTACACCCGCGCCCCGGCCCAGGCCGGTCGTGGCCTCGAACTGAAACCCTCGCCGGTGCACAGGGCGGCCGAGCGCTTCGGCATCCCCGTCTTCACGCCATCGACCCTGAAGACAACGGAGGTGGCGGAGCAGATCGCCTCTCATCAGGCCGATGTCGCGGTCGTCGTCGCCTATGGCATGATCCTGCCGCAGGCCATCCTCGACATCCCGGAGCTCGGCTGCCTGAACCTGCATGCCTCGCTGCTGCCGCGCTGGCGCGGCGCGGCGCCTATCCAGCGTGCGGTGATGGCGGGCGATGCCGAAAGCGGCGTCTGCGTGATGAAGATGGAAGCCGGCCTCGACACCGGCCCCGTCGGCATGGTCGAGCGGCTGGAGATCGGCCCGGACATGACATCGGGTGAGTTGCACGACGCTCTGGCGCCGCTGGGCGCGGATCTGATGGTGCGCGCCCTGGCCGCGCTGGGGCGCGGCGCTCTGCGTTTCACGCCACAGCCGGACGAGGGCGTGACCTACGCCGCCAAGATCGCCAACGCCGAGGCGAAGTTGAACTGGGCGAGGCCTGCGCGGCAGGTTCACGATCTCGTCCGCGGGCTCGCCCCCTTTCCCGGCGCCTTCGCCGAGATCGATCTCGGCAAGGGTCCCGAGCGGCTCAAGGTCCTGCGCACGGCGCTCGCGGGCGGTGCGGCCGAGCCGGGCATGCTGCTGGACGAGGATGGTACTGTCGCCTGCGCGGAAGGGGCGGTGAAGCTCCTTCAGGTCCAGCGGGCGGGCGGGCGTCCCGTCAGCGGCGCGGAGTTCCTGCGCGGCGCGCGCCTCGGCGCCGGCGGCAGGCTCTGATGCCGCGCTACAAGCTCGTCATCGAATATGACGGCACGCCCTTCTCGGGCTGGCAGCGCCAGGCCAACGGGCCGTCGGTTCAGCAAAGCGTCGAGGAGGCGATCGAGGCCTTCTGCGGCCATGCCGTCAGGCTGCACTGCGCCGGGCGCACCGATGCCGGCGTCCATGCCACGCACCAGGTTGCCCATGTCGACCTCGACAAGGACTGGCGCACCGATGTGGTGCGCGATGCCAGCAATGCCCGCCTCAAGCACCTTCCCGTCGCGGTCGTCAGCGCCCAGGCCGTGACGGACGAATTCGACGCGCGCATCTCGGCGAAGCGGCGCTACTACATCTACCGCATCGTCGACCGACGCGCGCAGCCGGCGCTCGACCGCGATCGGCTCTGGCATGTGCCGGTGAAGCTCGATCACGAGGCGATGGACCGCGCCGCCAAAGCTCTGCTCGGCCATCACGACTTCACCACCTTCCGCGCCGCCGAATGCCAGGCCAACAGCCCGATGCGCACGCTGGACCGGCTCGACGTCCGCCGCGAGGGCGACGAGATCGTCGTCTATGCCCACGCCCGCTCCTTCCTGCATCATCAGGTCCGCTCCATCGTCGGCTGCCTGAAGATGGTCGGGGCCGGGCGCTGGCCGGAAAACAAGCTCGGCAAGGTCCTGGCGGCTTGCGACCGCTCGCAATGCGCGGCGCTGGCCCCGCCCTGCGGGCTGTATCTGGCGGGTGTGGATTACTGAGGTGCTGGTCCGGAGGGCGCCTCGAAATAGGCGGTCAGCAGCCGGTGCGTGATGGCCTCCAGCGTCAGCAGATCCGCCACCGCCACGCACTCGTTCACCTGATGCATGGTCTGTCCGACGACGCCGTATTCCACCACCGGGCAATAGCTCTTGATAAAGCGCGCATCCGAGGTGCCGCCCGTCGTCGACAGCGCCGGCCGCTGGCCGGTCTGCGCCTCGACGGCATCGGCCACCATCGCGACGAAGGGGCCGGGCTGCGTCAGGAAGGCGACCGCATTGGTCGGTTTGCAGGTCAGTGAATAGCGCACGCTGTTGCCGGCCGCCTGCGCCAGGCGGCGCTCCAGCTCCTGCGCGAGGGTGTCGGGCGTCCAGATGTCGTTGAAGCGGATGTTGAACACCGCCCGCGCCTGCGCCGGCACGACATTGCTGGCGGGGTTGCCGACATCGACGGTGGTGAATTCGAGATTGCTGGCGTCGAAATAGGGGGTGCCCCCATCGAGCGGCTCGGCATCGAGCGCCGCCAGCAGGCGCACCATGCCGCGGATCGGGTTCTCGGCCAGATGCGGATAGCCGACATGGCCCTGCTTGCCGTGAACGACCAGTTCGCCCGTCAGCGAGCCGCGCCGGCCGATCTTGATCATGTCGCTCATCGCGGCCGGGTTGGTCGGCTCGCCCAGCAGGCAATGATCGAAGCGCTCGCCGCGCTCATGCGCCCAGGCCAGCAGCTTGGCGGTGCCGTTGATCGCGGGCCCCTCCTCGTCGCCCGTAATCAGGAAGGCGATCGACCCCGGCGCCTGCGGGTTGTCGCGGCGGAACCGCAAGGCGGCGGCCATCATCGCCGCCAGCCCGCCCTTCATGTCGCAGGCGCCGCGGCCATGCAGCAGACCGCCCTCGACCGCGCCGCTGAAAGGATCGCGGGTCCAGGCCGCCGCGTCGCCGACAGGCACGACATCGGTATGGCCGGCAATGACGAAAACGGGTGCCTGGGTGCCGATCCGGGCATAGAGATTCTCGACATCGGGCGTGCCGGGTTCGCCGAAGACCGGCCGCTCGACGCGATACCCTGCCGGGGAGAGCACGGCGTCGATCAGCGCCAGTGCGCCGCCTTCATGCGGCGTCACCGAAGCGCAGCGAACCAGCGCCTGCGTCAGTGCGACGGGGTCGAGGGGATCGAAGGCGAGGTCTGCGAGCGCGCTTGTGTCCATGAGCCCGCTTTACCACCGGGGGCGTCCGCTGCAAGCGGCTCGCGGCTTCGCGCCGAAGGCATCAGCCCCAGATCGACCAGCGCGAACAGCCAGGCGATCAGCGCGACCGTGTCGAGCGAGGGCGCCCAGAGATAGGGCAGCCAGGGCTTGAGATGCGCCGGGAGCACGATCACGCAGATCAGGATGATGCCGTAGAGGCCGCTGCTGCCGCGATCGGTCGCGCGTTTGGCCGCCAGCGCCGCCCAGGGGAACAACGCGAAGGCCTGCGCGAAGGCGACGATCTTCTCAGCCTCGAAGTAGAAGAAGGTGGAGGCCAGCTTCTGGATGCCGAGCAGCGCGAAGGCAACCAGCGCGCTTCCCAGCCAGAAGCGGCGGAGGCCGATGCGGCCGTCGAAGTCGGTGAGGAGGCGGAAGACGGTCATCGATGGGCTCCGATGACGTCCTTGTGCCATGCCCCCGCGGTGACGGGAAGAATATGGTGAATAAAAGGTTAACGCAGCCATTGCCGCGTTAACGCAGAAAGGGCTTGAATGCCGCGCTCCGCGCCGCTAGCTGCGGCAGACGGTGTTGACATTCCGCAAGTGCGATAGAGCCTTGGCGCAGTCGGACCTCATCGAATTCAAGCGGCGCGCCGGCGTCCGAGCGAGGTTTGCGACATGACCATCCGTTTCCATCGCGGCGATCTCCCGGACGGGTTCGAAGCCGGCGCCAGCGTGGCGATCGACACCGAAACCCTGGGCCTCAACCCGCACCGCGACCGTCTTTGCGTCGTCCAGCTGTCGCGCGGCGACGGGTCCGCCGATGTCGTCCAAATTCCCAAGGAAGGGCCCCGTCCGGTCAATCTGATCGCGCTGCTGGAGGACCGGGCCGTCCTGAAGCTGTTTCATTTCGCCCGCTTCGATATCGCGGTGCTGCAGCAGGCCTTCGGCGTCGTTACGGGCCCGGTCTATTGCACGAAGATCGCCTCGAAGCTGACGCGCACCTACACGGACCGGCACGGCCTGAAGGATCTGGTCCGCGAGCTTCTGGGCATCGAACTGTCCAAGCAGCAGCAATCATCCGACTGGGGCGCCGACACGCTCAGCGACGCCCAGCTTTCATATGCCGCCTCCGATGTCCTGCATCTGCACGCCCTCCATGGACGGCTCGAAGCGATGCTCGCCCGCGAGGGGCGCGCCGACCTGGCGAAAGCCTGTTTCGCATTCTTGCCGGTGCGGGCGCAGCTCGATCTGGCGGGTTGGCCGGAAGCCGACATTTTCGCGCATACTTGACAATTTCTAAGCTGTCTTGCGTCAGTCTGACGGTCGGTCGTCGGCGCGGGGGCGCGTGCCGGATGACACGAAAAAGCCGTTAGCGACTGCCATTGCGCGGAGCATGACTGTGGCAATGACATCCAGTGACTGGGCCGCCCCCCCCGACGGGCGAACGGAGGCCAGGAGCCTGGCGCGCCGTCGGGCGGCCTTCGGCTCCGCACGCCGGCACACCATGCTCGTGCGGTTCCTGCGCCGCGCCATTCCCGTTGGCGCCGTCGTGGCGGTGCTGGCCCTGATCGTGGCGCCCTTCATGAACCCGCTGCGGGGGATCGCCAGTGTGTCGCTCGGCGCCGTCGGCATCTCCGGCGGCAAGGTGAAGATGGATACGCCGCGGCTGTCGGGTTTTCGCAAGGACAACCGCCCTTATGAGGTGACAGCCGAGGCCGCGCTTCAGGAAATCCGCAATCCCACGCAGGTCGAGCTGCAAGCGCTGACGGCGCGGCTGCAGATGGAGCGCGAGGGCTGGGTGACGGTGAACGCCAAGACCGGCCTGTTCGACACGCAGAAGGAAAAGCTGCGGCTCGTCGACGACGTCCGGGTGAAGACCGAGGGCGGCTACGACATTCGGATGCGGACGGCCGATATCGACTTCAAGGGCGGCACGGTCGTCTCGAAGGAGCCGGTCAAGGTCATCCTCGGCACCACCACGGTCGACGCCGACTCGCTCGACGTCAAGGACAACGGCGCGCTGATCGCGTTCCAGGGCCGCGTTCGCGCGTACATTCCCAATGCGCCGGCCGGGACGATCGCGGGCCCTGAGCGCGAAGGCAGTACGCCGCAGCTGGAGTTGTTGCGGTCGGCGTCTCCCCCCGCAGCCGAGGGCGCGTCGGCGGGCAACAAGCCTAACGGGACCGGACAGTGACAATGCAGGGCACCATGAACCGCTCCAGCCTCAACGCCTCCGGCTTGGCCCGCCTCGCCGGTGCGTCTCGCCCGCTTGCCACGCTTGCGGCGCTGGCCACGCTCTTGCTCGCCGTCCTGCCGCAGGATGCGCTGGCGCAAGGACGCAACCGCGGTGGCGCCGCCGCCGGTTCGCCGCTCGGCGGCCTTGGGGGCGACAGCAAGGAGCCGATCAAGATCGACGCCGACAAGTTGGACGTGCTCGACAAGGACAATCGCGCCGTCTTCAGCGGCAATGTCGTCGCCGTCCAGGGCGAGACCACCGTACGCTGCTCGATCATGACCGTGTTCTACGAGGGCCGCGGCGGCCCGGGCGCCGCCGGAGCCAAGCCTGCCACGCCTGCCGCGACGGCGCCGGCCGCGCCCGCAGGCGCGCCCGGCCAGTCGGGCGACAGCTCGATCAAGCGCATCGAATGCAAGGGGCCTGTCACCGTGGTCTCGAAGACCCAGGCCGCGACCTCCGACAATGCGGTGTTCGACCGTGCCAACAATCAGGTCATCATGACCGGCAACGTGGCGCTCAATGACGGTCCCAACATCACCCGGGGCGAAAAGCTGACCTACAACACCGTCACCGGCATCGCCAATGTCGAGACCAACAAGGGCGGTCGCGTGCAGGGGTTCTTCGTTCCCAACGCGGCCGAGCCCGGCAAACCCGCTGCGGGCGCCAAGCCGGCCACGCCGACCAACTGAGCCCCGCTCGGCTCGGCCCCCGGCGCGCCGGCTGGGCTCATGCCGACCTCCTCTCCAGAACAGGCGCGATCCTTCGCTGTGACGATCTCCGACATGTCTCAATCCCAGACGGCGCCGGGCCGTGAACTGCCGCCGTCCCATCAGCGCGGGGGAGGGATTTTCAGCCGCCTGTTCGGCCGCGCCGGAGCCACCGATGAGGGCGCTTTCCCCGCTGGGGCTGCCGCCATCGGCGGGCCGGGCATCCTCGCCGTCAGCGGCCTGCGCAAGAGCTATGGCGGCCGCACCGTCGTCAGCGATGCGAGCCTCTATCTGCGCCAGGGCGAGGCTGTCGGATTGCTCGGCCCCAACGGCGCCGGCAAGACCACGATCTTCTACATGATCACCGGGCTGGTCGCGGCCGATCTCGGCACGATCTCGCTGGAAGGCAACGACATCACGCAACTGCCGATGTATCAGCGTGCGCGTCTGGGCATCGGCTATCTCCCGCAGGAGGCCTCGATCTTCCGCGGCCTCAGCGTCGAGGACAACATCCGCGCCGTGCTCGAGGTCGTCGAGCCGGATCGCAAGGCGCGCGAGCGACAGCTCGACCAGTTGCTCGAGGAATTCACGATCGCGCGCCTGCGCAAGGCGCCCTCGATCGCCCTGTCGGGTGGCGAGCGGCGTCGCTGCGAGATCGCGCGTGCGCTCGCAGGCAAGCCCTCCTTCATCCTGCTCGACGAGCCTTTCGCCGGCATCGACCCGATCGCGGTCGGCGACATCCAGGCTCTGGTGAGGCAGTTGACCGATCGTGGGATCGGCGTGCTGATCACCGACCACAATGTTCGCGAGACGCTCGGCCTCGTCGACCGGGCCTACATCATCCATTCGGGGCGCGTGCTGACCGAGGGCTCGCCCGCGGAGATCATCGCCAACCCCGATGTCCGCCGCGTCTATCTCGGCGAGGATTTCAGGCTCTAGTATCACTCGGGCGCGTGAGCCTTCCGGGCCGCGCTTCGACATCGCCCAGTCAGGGTCGGTGCGGGCGCAATCGAATGTCCGTCGCGCCGGCGCCCGATTGCGCCGCGGTCTGGCCTGGGAGCCCAATTTTTTGCGCTTGCGAAGATTTGCTGCAGCGCATTAACCTCTCCGCTCATTGCAGAGCCAAGGGCTTTGACGCGTCGCTTCGACGGCGATAGGCTTCATCTCAAAGCAAGAAGTGTGCCGATCCCGGCGCGCTGGCAGGGGAAGGTCGCGAGCGTATGGCGATGATGCCGCGCATGGAGTTGCGCCAGGGCCAGTCCCTGGTGATGACGCCGCAACTGCTGCAGGCGATCAAACTTCTGCAGTTGTCGCATCTCGAACTTCAGAATTTCGTCGAGGGCGAGCTCGAGCGCAATCCGCTGCTGGAGCGCGACGATACCTCCGAGGGTCCGCTGCAGCTCAATGGCGGCGACAATATCCATGCCGCCGACGCCGAGAGCTTTGAGCGGGCAGAGAGCCTCAACAGCCAGGAAGGCATGGAGAACCGGCTGGGCACCGGGCTCGACAACGTCTTCCAGGGCGAGCAGCCGACCGTGGCGCGGCTCGACACCAGCGGCGCCGACAGCCTGCCCATCATCGGCGGCGCCTATGGCGGTTCGGGCGGGTCCTTCGAGGAGGGGCCTGACGGATTCGAAAGCAGCCTGACGGCGGAAGCCTCCCTGCACGAGCATCTCGGCGCGCAGCTCGATCTCGCCGTACAGGACCCCGCCGACCGCCTGATCGGCCGCCATCTGATCGATGCCGTCGATGACGCCGGCTATCTCGGCGAGCCCCTCGCCGACATCGCGGAGCGGCTCGGCGTGACGCTGGCGCGGGTCGAGAGCGTCCTGAGCATCGTCCAGAGCTTCGAGCCCTCCGGCGTCGCGGCGCGCGACGTCTGCGAGTGCCTGTCGATCCAGCTGCGCGACCGCGATCGTTTCGATCCGGCCATGCAGACCCTCGTTGCCAATCTCCATCTCGTCGCCAAGCGCGATTTCGCCGCGCTCAAGCGCCTCTGCGGCGTCGATGACGAGGATATTGCCGATATGGTCGCCGAGATCCGGCGGCTCGATCCCAAGCCCGGGCGCGGCTATGGCGGCTCGACGGCCGAGACGGTCGTGCCCGACGTCTTCATCCGAGCGGCGCCGGACGGCTCGTGGCTCGTCGATCTGAACCCGGACACGCTGCCGCGCGTGCTGATCAACCAGACCTATCATGCGCGCGTGTCGAGCGCCGCGCGCAGCCATGAGGACAAGGCCTTCATCGCCGAATGCCTGCAGACGGCGAACTGGCTGACGCGCTCGCTCGAGCAGCGCGCCCGCACGATCCTGAAGGTGGCGAGCGAGATCGTGCGCCAGCAGGACGGCTTCTTCGCCCATGGTGTCGAGCATCTGCGCCCGCTCAATCTGAAGACCGTGGCCGACGCGATCGGCATGCATGAATCGACTGTCTCGCGCGTCACCTCGAACAAATATCTGATCTGCTCGCGCGGCGTCTTCGAGATGAAGTACTTCTTCTCGGCCGCGATCGCTGCCACCGGCTATGGCGAGGCTCATTCCGCCGAGGCCGTGCGCTTCCGCATCCGCCAGATGATCGACGACGAGGCCCCGGCCGATGTGCTCTCCGACGACGCGATCGTGGCGCGGTTGAAGGAGGGCGGCATCGACATCGCCCGGCGCACCGTCGCGAAGTACCGCGAATCGCTGCGAATCCCGTCCTCGATGGAACGCCGTCGCGAGAAGGTCGCGATGGCGATGGGCAGCCGCTGAGGCGAAGGCCAGGGCGCGGCCGGCCGTTGCGGCCTTATCATTGACATACCTGGTGGCCAGTTCTTAGCTCCCGAAGACGGCCGATCTCCCGGCCGTGACTGACAAGGGGAAGCACTCCATGAGCTTGCGAATCTCCGGCAAGAACCTCGATGTCGGCGAGGCCCTCCGCGGCCAGGCCGAGGCCCGCGTCGCTGCCGCTCTCAGCAAATACTACGAAGGCGGCTATCAGGGGCATGTCACCGTCGGCAAGGACGGAACGGCCTTCAAGACGGACGGCGTGCTGCATCTGTCCTCCGGCATCACGCTCGAAGCCTCGGGGACGGCGCATGACGCCTATGCCAGCCTCGACAAGATGGCCGAGCGCATCGAGAAGCGCTTGCGTCGCTACAAGCGGCGGCTCAAGGACCGCTCGGCGAGCGCCAATGGTCGCGAGCCCGGCGTCGAAATCCCCAGCTATGTGATCGCCGCTCCCGATGAGGAGATCGAGGAGATCGATCTGGATGATGCCGGCGATAACCCGGTGATCGTCGCCGAATCGACCAAATCGCTGCATATTCTGACCGTCGGCGACGCCGTCGCCGAGCTCGATCTGACGGGAGCCCCGGTCGTGATCTTCCGGCATGCTGGCAATGGCCGGATGAACGTCGTATACCGCCGCCGCGACGGCAATATCGGGTGGATCGATCCGCCGGCTTCGCTGTCGTAGGTTCCGCAGGCTATCGCGCGGGCCGCAACCTGGGCCCGGCCGCAAAGTCTCGTCGAGGGCGGCATGGGACATGCATGGACTAGCGCATGACGCTGACCGATCTCCTGACTCCCGCGGCGGTGATTTCGCCGCTGCGGGCCAACGGCAAGAAGCAGGCGCTGCTGGAACTGGCCCAGCACGCGGCGCGTCTTACCGGGCTGACAGAGCGCGATCTCTATGAGGCGCTGCTGCAGCGTGAACGCCTGGGTTCCACCGGAATCGGCGACGGCATCGCGATCCCTCATGGTCGTATGCCGGGCATCGATCGGTTGGTCGGGCTGTTCGCCCGTGCTGACAAGCCGTTCGATTTCGACGCGCTCGACGGGCAGCCGGTCGACATCATCTTCGTCCTGATCGCGCCCGAAGGCGCTGGCGCCGACCATCTCAAGGCGCTCGCCCGCGTCGCGCGCGTGCTGCGCAACCAGACGGTTCTGGAACAGATCCGCAGCGTCCGCGATCCCGCTGCGATCTATGCCATCCTGGCGGATTCGGCCGCCCAGGCGGCCTGAACTGCGGCCGCGCGGTTCCGCACGGGCCGGCGCCGTCGTTTCAAGCCTTCGCGCTCTCTTGCATTTGACCAGATCGCAACATCGGTTATGCGATCCCGCCAGCCCTCTTCCCCACCGGTCCGGGGAAACCGTTCCATGCCGGAGTGCCGCCGATGGCCTATACCCATGTCGACCTCTTTCCTCTCGGAGAGGACAGCACGCCCTATCGCTCGCTCGGCAGCGAAGGGGTCTCGGTGGCGAAGCTCGGCGACCGCGAAGTTCTGAGCGTTTCCCGCGAGGCGATCCGGCGCCTCAGCGAGCAGGCCTTCATCGACATCAATCATCTGCTGCGGCCGGGCCATCTCGCGCAGCTCGGCAAGATCCTGGACGATCCCGAGGCGACCTCGAACGACAAGTTCGTCGCCTATGATCTCCTGAAGAACGCGAATATCGCCGCCGGCGGCGTGCTGCCCATGTGCCAGGATACGGGCACGGCCATCATCATGGGCAAGAAGGGCCGCCTCGTCTGGACCGAAGGCGAGGACGAGCAGGCGCTCGGCGAGGGCGTCGCCGACGCCTATTTCAAGCGCAATCTGCGCTATTCGCAGGTCGCAGCCCTGTCGATGTTCGAGGAGAAGAACACGGCCACCAACCTGCCGGCGCAGATCGACATTTACGCCGAGGGCAAGGGCCATGGCGAGGACGCCTACAAGTTCCTCTTCGTCGCCAAGGGCGGCGGCTCGGCCAACAAGACCTTCCTGTTCCAGGCCACGCCCTCCCTGCTGACGAAGGACCGGATGATGGCCTTCCTGAAGGAGAAGATCCTGACGCTGGGCACCGCCGCCTGCCCGCCCTACCACCTCGCCATCGTCATCGGCGGCACCTCGGCCGAGCAGAACCTCAAGACGGTCAAGCTCGCCTCGACGAAATATCTCGACGCGCTGCCGACGGAAGGCTCAGCCAGCGGCCACGCCTTCCGCGACCTCGCCATGGAGGAGGAGGTCCACAAGCTGACGCAGTCGCTTGGCGTCGGCGCGCAGTTCGGCGGCAAGTATTTCTGCCATGACGTACGCGTCATCCGCCTGCCTCGCCATGGCGCCTCGCTGCCGATCGGGCTGGGCGTCTCGTGCTCGGCCGACCGCCAGGCCAAGGGCAAGATCACGCGGGACGGCATCTTCCTGGAGGCGCTGGAGACCGATCCGTCGAAGTACCTGCCCGAGGTCGAGGACGCCTCGCTGGGCGGCGATGTCGTCAAGGTCGATCTCAACCGGCCGATGAGCGAGATCCTGGCGACGCTCACGCAATACCCGGTGAAGACCCGCCTCTCGCTAACCGGCACGATCATCGTCGCCCGCGATTCAGCCCATGCCAAGATCCGCGAGCGGCTCGAAAGCGGGCAGGGCATGCCCGACTATTTCAAGAACCACCCGGTCTACTATGCAGGCCCCGCCAAGACGCCCGACGGCATGGCCTCGGGTTCTTTCGGCCCGACCACGGCCGGGCGGATGGATTCCTTCGTCGATCAGTTCCAGTCCTTCGGCGGCTCGATGGTGATGCTCGCCAAGGGCAACAGGTCTGCGGCGGTTCGGGAAGCCTGCAAGACCCATGGCGGGTTCTATCTCGGCTCGATCGGCGGCCCGGCCGCCCGGCTGGCGCAGGACTGCATCCGCAAGGTCGAGGTGCTCGAATATCCCGAACTCGGCATGGAAGCGGTCTGGCGCATCGAGGTCGAGGATTTCCCGGCCTTCATCGTCATCGACGACAAGGGCAACGACTTCTTCAAGGAGCTAAACCTCGGATGAGGCCGACGATTCTCGCGGCCTGCGCGACGCTGGCCTTTCTGGCGGTGCTGCTCCCCGCGGCTCAGCCCGCGGAGGCGCAGGCCCGGCCGGCGACCTGCTCGCGCGACCTCTTCCAGAACGAGGGCGCGTTGCGCCGGCAGCAGACGCGACTCTCCGCCGTCGCCAATGCCGATCAGGCGACACAGTGCCGGACCTGGCGCGAGCATGTCGGCTTCCTGCAGAACGCCCGTGCCGTCTTCGCAACCTGCCAGGCCGGAGCCGAGCGCGCGCAGAATGTCGCGATGATGGATTCCGACTTGGCCGACTACCGCGCGCTGATCGTGGGCCGTTGCGGCGGCAGGCGGTGAAACAGGTATCGTCATCGCGAGCGCAGCGAAGCGATCCAGGTGGCTCCAAGGTCGTGGATTGCTTCGCTTCGCTCGCAATGACAGCGGCCGCAATCCTGCAGGAAAGACACGTCCGATGACCGACCAGCCGCAGACACCGCTTCAGATCGCCGTCATCCCCGTGACGGCCTTTCAGCAGAACTGCTCGATCCTCTGGTGCACCAGGACCATGCAGGCTGCGATCGTCGATCCCGGCGGCGACGTCCCGCTCATCCTCGGCGCGCTGAAGGAGATCGGCGTCACGCCGGTGGCGATCTGGCTGACCCACGGCCATCTCGACCATGCCGGCGGCGCGACGCAACTGGCGGAAGCACTCTCGATCCCCGTCATCGGCCCGCACGAGGCCGACAAGTTCCTGCTCGATGATCTGCCCAGCTCAGGCTTGCGCTTCGACATTCTGGACATGAAGGCCGTGACGCCGTCGCGCTGGCTCGCCGAGGGCGACGAGGTCAAGGTCGGCGACGTCGCCTTCTCGGTGCTTCACGTGCCAGGCCATACGCCGGGTCACGTCACCTTCTTCCAGAAGGATCTGCGCTTCCTGCTCGCCGGCGACACCGTCTTCGCCGGCTCGGTCGGCCGCACCGACTTTCCCTATGGAAGCCACGAAACGCTGATCGCGGGGATCCGGGACAAGCTGCTGCCGCTCGGCGACGATGTGCAGTTCCTGCCCGGGCATGGCCCGGCGGGAACGCTTGGCGAGGAACGGGCGACCAACCCGTTCCTGCAGGGTTGAGCCGAGGGCGCTCCCGCCTCAGCTGTTGTTGAAGCGGTTGATCAGGTTGCGCACATTGCCCTGCCGGGGCGGCGGAGGCGGGGCCATGCGGGCGGGCCGCGGCGGCGGAGCCGGTTTGCGTGGCAGGTTCAGCTTCTGCCCGACGGTCATCGTCGTACCGCCAAAGGTCGTATAGTCGACATCGTGCCAGTCCGTGCCCGGCAGCTTGCGCTGGAGCAGCCTGAGGAAGGCCATCAGGTGGATCTCCTGCGAGCGGTAGTGGCCGTTCTTCTCATGGATTGCCCGGATGCGGCCGTTCTCGACGCGCATCATGCCCGAGGCCAGGACGGGAGCACCGCAGAGGAAACTCGAATGGTGAAACACCCCGCTCACATGCATTCCGGCATAGAGCACCTCCTTCGGGCTGAGCACGAAGGCGGCCCAGCCGGCTGAGGCGCTGGTCAGAGCATTGGATGGCCATGTGCTGGTGTCGAGCAACTTGTCGTCGGCGTTTCCGAAGACGTTGGCGCGCGGAAGCCCGCTGATGGCCATGTTCTGGACGATGGGCGACATGCGGGAGCGCATCAGCCCATTGTCGAAAGTGACCTCGAACAGGTCGCGGTAGATCAAATCCTCGACATAACGCACCGAGACTTTGGCCAGCTTCTTCAGGGTGTCGGGGTCGAGCTTGTCGAGGTACTCCCAAAACGAGCACGTTTGGTTGGAATGGACCCAATCGTCGAAGTATTTCTTGAGGACCTGGCCGAGGCGGTGATGCTTGTCGAGTAGCTCGAGCCAGTTCTCCTGCTGCAGGAGCCGCACAGGAGCTGTTCCATGGCCCTTCATCGACCCTTTGGGGATCAGCTTGCGCATGGCGGTCTCCGCCTTGGCCCAGTTGTTCAAGCCGCGCAGTTGCGACACCGCCGCTTCGTGCAGGTCCTGAATAGCCGCGGCCCTGAAGGATTCGTGTTGGTCGATCTTGGTCTGCTTGTCGCTGAGCCAGTGGTCGCAAAGGGCGATGAGCGCGAGCAGGCCCTGCGTCCGCATGGCACGCTCCTCGCGCGGAATCAGAGCATAGCGCGGGAGCGCGGCGTCGATCCTGAGAAGCGTCTTGTTGACGCGTCGCGCGAAGCGCTTCGACGTGTCTTTCCGGAATTGTTCAGCGCCCCCTGCACGCAGGTAGACCGCTCCCTTCGGCTCCGCCATCGTCCCCTCCCGCCTTCATCCCCATGATGAAGACAGTCGCGGCGGCGGCGATGCACGTTCAAAGCCTCGACGATATATCGCAGGGAACAGCGGGGGGCAGCAACAGCCAAAGCTGAAAACGTTAACGGCCATGTCCTGAAGGGTGCGCGTACATCCGGCGTCACACTTCGAGCTCATGGCCGTCTTCTACAGCGCTGGAGGACAGTGGAACGCCCTCGACATCGCCGTGCCCCTCATATGGGAGAGCAATGCGGCGCTTTCAAGGGCGCCCATGTCAGGTGTCGAGAACGCCGAGCAGAAAATCCTGCTTGCCGATCTGGATGCCGTTCTTGCGCAGGATCGCGTAGGCGGTGGTGGCGTGGAAATAGAAGTTGGGCACGGCAAAGCGCGTCAGATAGGCCTCGCCACGCATCGTCATGGTTGCCGTCGGGCCGCGCGGGAACGTCACGTCGCGCGAAACGCCGGCCTCGAAGGCGGCCTCGTCGATGCCCTCGACGAAGGCCAGCACCTTGGCGATGCGCGCCTTCAGTTCGTCGAAGCTCTTCTCGTCGTCGGGGTGCTTGGGGTTGTCGCCGCCGGCGAGGCGGGCCGCGGCGTTCTTGGCGAAATCGCAGGCGAGCTGGATCTGGCGCGAAAACGGCAGCATGTCGGGCGCCAGGCGGGCCCCGAGCAGCACCTCGGGCGCGATCTTGCGGGTTGCCGCCTGCTCGACGGTCTTGTCGATGATGACGTCGAGCGCCTTCAGGGTCTGGACGAAGCCGGTGAGCGCGGCGGAGCGGGCGGTGATGGTCATGGGTGATCCTCGGAAACGAAAACGGGCCCGGAAAGGGCCCGTCGCGTCGCCGATATAATCACATCGCCGGGGATTGCACCGGCCGTCGCGATCAGTCCTTGGCGCGCTCCACATAGGAGCCGTCTTCCGTCAGCACGACAATGCGAACGCCGGGCCCGATATGGGGGGGAACGGCGGTGCGCACGCCGTTCGTCAGCATCGCCGGCTTGTAGGAGGACGAGGCCGTCTGGCCCTTGGTGACCGGCTCGGTCTCGGCGACCTCGCAGGTGACACGCTGCGGCAGCTCGATCGAGACCGCCTTCTCCTCGAACACCGAAAGCGAGACCTTCATGCCCTCCTGGAGATAGGGCGCCATGTTCCCGACCACGTCGCCATCGACATTGATCTGGTCGAAGGTCTCGGGGTTCATGAACACGTACTGCTCGCCGTCCTGGTAGAGATAGGTGAAATCGCGGTCTTCGACATAGGCGCGCTCGACCTGCTCGGTCGTCTTGTAGCGCTGGGTCATCTTGGTGCCGTCATGGATGCGACGCATGTCGATCTGCGTCGTCGGGGTGCCCTTGCCGGGGAAGAAGCTCTCTGCCGAGAGCACCGAGCAGAGATGGCCGTCGAGTTCGAGCACATTGCCCTTGCGAACCGAGGATGCGATGACCTTGACCACGTGACTTGTCCTTGAGCTTGTGCGCCGCCGGCGCCGGATCGACATTCGTTGCCGCGCAACTACCGCATTTGCAGGCGAAACGGAAGCTTGCAGACGTTCGAACCTGAGACGATGGAAAACCAGCCTTCCCCGTTCTGGCGGCCCGACATCCATGCCGACCGCCGCCCCGCGCTGCTCGCGCGCGGTCGCATCAGGGCGGCGCTGCGCCGCTGGTTCGAGACTCGGGATTTCGTCGAGGTCGAGGCCGCCATCCTGCAGGTCTCGCCGGGCAACGAGACGCATCTGCATGGCTTCGCCACGACGCTGATCGATGATGCCGGGACCTGCCATCCCTATTACCTGCACACCTCGCCCGAATTCGCGGCCAAGAAGCTGCTGGCGGCCGGCGAGCCCCGCATCTTCGATTTCGCCCGCGTCTTCCGGAATCGAGAGCGCACGGCGCTGCATCACCCCGAGTTCACGATGCTGGAATGGTATCGTGCGGGCGAGGGCTACGAGACGCTGATGCAGGATGCGGCTTCTCTGCTGGCCGAGGCGGCTCGGGCCGCAGATGTGACTGCACTGCGCTGGCGCGGCATCGAGGCTGATCCCTTCGCTGAGCCCGAGCGGCTGACGCTGCAGGAAGCCTTCCAGCGTCACGCCGGCATCGACCTCTTGCGCACCGTCACCGCCGACAGCGACGTCGACCGGGGCGGTCTCGCCGCCGATGCGGCCGAAGCCGGCATCCGGGTGGCCGATGACGACAGCTGGTCCGACATCTTCAGCCGCATCCTCTTCGAGAAGGTCGAGCCTCATCTCGGCCGGGGGCGGGCAACGATCCTGTGCGAGTACCCGATCTCGGAAGCCGCGCTCGCGCGTCCCAAACCCGGCGATCCACGCGTCTCCGAGCGCTTCGAGCTCTATGCCTGCGGCGTCGAACTGGCGAATGCCTTTGGCGAACTCACCGATCCGGCCGAGCAGCGCCGACGCTTCGAGGCCGATATGGACGAGAAGGCGCGCATCTATGGCGAGCGCTATCCCGTCGACGAGGATTTCCTGAGCGCGCTCGCCGTGATGCCGCAGGCCAGCGGCATCGCGCTGGGCTTCGATCGCCTGGTGATGCTCTGCACCGGCGCCCGCCGGATCGAGGATGTGCTCTGGACGCCGGTGGCGGAACCGGGCAGGGGAACGCCATGACCCTTCACCAGCCTCCCGGCGGACAGCCGCTGCGCAGCGTCGGTGCCCTCGTCGAGGCCGGCCTGGTCGCGCCCGAAAGACGCGAGGCGCTGGAGGCCGTGGCTGCGCGCTACGCCGTCTCGGTGACGCCGGCCATGACCGCGCTGATCGACCCGGCCGATCCTGACGACCCGATCGCGCGCCAGTTCGTCCCGGACCCGGCCGAACTCGTCACCCTGCCGCAGGAGCGCGCCGATCCGATTGGCGACGAGGCCCATTCGCCGGTCGAGGGCGTGGTGCATCGCTATCCCGATCGCGCCCTGCTCAAGCTCGTCCATGCCTGCCCGGTCTATTGCCGTTTCTGCTTCCGCCGCGAGATGGTCGGCCCTGGCGGCGATGCGCTGACGGGTGGGAAGCTCGAGGCGGCGCTGGCCTATCTCGCCGATCATCCCGAGATCTGGGAGGTCATCATGACCGGCGGCGACCCGTTGATCCTCTCGGCGCGCCGGATGCGTGAAGTGGCGCAGCGTCTCGGCGCGATCGACCATATCAAGGTCGCGCGCTGGCACACCCGCGTGCCGATGGTCGATCCCGACCGGATCACGGCCGATTATGCCGCCGCCCTGCGGATCCCGGGCAAGGCGAGCTACATCGCCATCCACGCCAATCATCCGCGCGAATTCACGCCGGCCGCACGCGCCGCGCTGGCCCGGCTGGCGGATGCTGGCCATGTCCTGATCAGCCAGAGCGTGCTGCTCAGGGGCGTCAACGCCGATGTCGCGACCCTGTCGGCCCTGATGCGCGCCTTCGTCGAGAACCGGGTCAAGCCCTATTATCTGCACCATCCGGACTTCGCGCCCGGCACGGCGTCGTTCCGGCTCTCGCTGGAAGAAGGCCAGGCCCTCGTCAAAAGCCTGCGAGGCCATCTGTCCGGCCTGTGCCAGCCGACCTATATCCTCGATATACCCGGCGGGGCGGGAAAGATCCCCGTCGGCCCCGCCTTCCTCTCGGCCTGCGAGACGCCCGGCGCCGAGGCTTTCGCCGAGGACCGCCATGGCGAGCGGCACCTCTATCCGCCGGGTTGAAGACAATGGCTGCTCTGGTAAACTAACTCAATTGAACTAACCTGAGGTCGGCAATGGAGAAGGTGAACATCCACGACGCGAAGACGCATCTGTCGCGCCTGGTCGACCGCGCCGCGAAGGGCGAGGCCTTCATCATCGCGAAGGCGGGGAAGCCCATGGTCAAGGTCGTCCCGTTGGAGCCGATCGAGGCCAAGCCGCTCCAACGCACTGGTTTTATGGTCGGGCAAATGACGGTGCCCGATGATTTCGATGAGATGGGGCGGGCAGAGATCGAAGCCATGTTCAACGGGCGATCGTGAAGGCTCTTCTCGATACGCACCTTCTGCTGTGGAACGCGGGTCGACCCGACCGGCTGTCGGCGGAAGCGCGACGCATCATCGACTCAGCCGACAGCGAGTTGTATTTCAGCGCGGCGAGCCTGTGGGAGATCGCCATCAAGACCAGTCTCGGCCGGAGTGATTTTTCGGTTGACGCGAGACTTCTGAGACGCGGCTTGCTCGACCATGGTTTTGCCGAGTTGCCGGTCACGGGCGAGCATGCGGTTGCGATCGACGGATTGCCGCCGATCCATAGGGATCCGTTCGATCGCATCCTGGTCGCTCAGGCCAAGGTCGAAGGAATCACCCTGTTGACGTCCGACAACACGGTGGCCCGCTATGGCGGCGCGATCCAGAAGGTTTGAGAAGGAGACCGCCATGAAAGACAAACTTCCCATCGCGATCGTCTCCGATCTCGCCTGCCCCTGGTGCTTCATCGGCAAGGCGCGGCTGGAGAAGGCGCTGGAGAGCCATGGCCTGACCGACCGTGTCGCCATTACCTGGCTGCCCTATGAGCTGAATCCCGACATGCCGGCCGAGGGGATGGACCGAACCGCCTATCTCGATGCCAAGTTCGGCGCTGGCAAGCGCAAGGAGATCGAGATCCGGCTCTCCGAAGCCGCGCTCGAAAGCGGCGTCACCTTCAATTGGGCCCGCGTGACGAAGAGCGTCAACACCCGCATGGCGCACATGCTGGTCGCTGCGGCCTCGACCGTGCAGCGTGGCACCGAAATGAAGGCGGCGCTGTTCAAGGCCTACTGGCAGGATGGCCGCGATATCGGCGATCTCGACACGCTCGTCGCCATCGCGGTTGAGCAGGGCTTCGACGAGCAGGCCGCGCGCGACGAGCTGACCAACGAGGAGCTGCGCGAGACCGTGATCGGGCTCGAGTCTCACGCCCAGCAGGTCGGCGTCACCGGGGTGCCGTTCTTCATCGTCGACGGCAAGCTCGCGGTCTCCGGCGCGCAGACCGGCGATGTCTGGGCGCAGGTCTTCGCACAGGCCTTGGAGCAGCAGCCCGCGATGCCGCAGTCCTGAACGGCTGCAGGCAAGCGCCGCCGCACTCAGCCAAGCGCGGCTACAGCGCCGGCAGCGACCGCGAGGACGCTGACGAGGGCGACGAGAAGCCCGAGTTTGCCATCGCCGGCCGCTGCCGCGAGCACGGATTTGACCAGCGTGTTGACGGCGGTAGCGAGCAGGATCGCCTGAGCCGCGAGCGCGGGATCGACCGCTCCCATCGCCATGCGGGCCATCGAGATGACGATGGCGTCAACATCGGCCATCCCCGACAGGCCGGCCGTCGCCAGCACGCCGGCATCGCCGAAATACCGCTGGAGCAGATGCGCGGCGAGCATGACCGAGGTCAGCAGGGCCGCCATCTTCAGCGCCGAGGCCATTTCGAGGGGGTTCGCGATTTTCAGCACGGGCTGCTGGGAGCTGCCTCGGCTGAACACCAGCATCAGACCGGACCCGACCGCCAGGACGAAGCCGCCGGATAGGAGCGGCAGCAGCAGTGGCTGTAGCAGCATCGGGTTCAGGGCGCTTGCGACGATGGCGACACGGGCCACCATGACCAGTCCCGCCGTCAGGATTCCGCCGGCGAGCAAGTTCCGGGATTCGGGATGCTGTCTGACCAACTCGGCGAGCGTGATGGTGGTGGCGGTCGAAGAGGCGAGGCCGCCGGCGACCGCCGCCATCATCACGCCGAGGCGATCGCCGAAGATGCGGATCGCGACATAGCCGCTGAACGACACTGCCGCGATCAGGATGGTCAGCAGCCAGATGATGTAGGGATTGATGGCATCCCACGGGTCGATCGTCCGGTTCGGCAGTATCGGCAGCAGGAGGAATGTCATGGCGAGCAGGGTCAGACCGGAGCGGATCTCCGCCCAGCTCAGCGAGGCAACCCAGCGATGCAGTTGCTCGCGCATCGCCAGCAGCACGGCCATCGCCACGGCGCCGGCGATCGCGGCACTAAGGTCGCCGACCACGGCGAGGACTCCCAGCATAAAGGTCGACATGCCGGCGACGACCGAGGTCACGCTGAAATTGCGCTCTGCCCGGGCCTCCAGCCAGTGGAACGCCGCGAAGGCGGCGCTGTAGCCAAGGAAAACCAGGCCGATCAGCGTGGTGCCTTGTTGCTGCCCGATGAGGCCGGTCACGCCGCCGAGCAGGCCGGACAGAGCGAAGGTGCGCAGACCGGCGGTCCGCAGGTGATCGTCCTCGCCGCGGCTGCGCCAGCCACGCTCGAGTCCGATCAGCAGGCCGATCGCAAGGGAGACCGCCAGGCGGCTCAGAAGGGCGTTTTCGTCCACGACCATCCTCGTTGCGCCAATCCATCGGTGTGAAGCCTCGCGCCGACTATACGCCTTGGCCGGCAATGCGGCAGGGGCGGGTGGCGCGTCAGTCACGCGGTCGGGATATGCGGGCCGAGCCTATGAACGACCCGGAAAGACGGAGAGCCGCCTCTCTCTTGCGTCCACAGTCGAATCATGCGCCTTCCCTCAAAACTCGGGAGCCGCTGGATGACGCATAAGATCAACGACCTGCGCGACCGCATGATCGTCGCGCTCGACGTTCCCACGATCTGGGACGCCTATCGCATCGTTTCCCAACTTGGCGATGCCGCGAGCTTCTACAAGATCGGCTATGCGCTCGCCTTCGCAGGTGGCTTGCAGCTCACCCAGCAACTGGTGGCCGAGGGCAAGAAGGTCTTCCTCGATCTGAAGCTCCACGACATCGGCAACACGGTGACCGAGGGCGTCGCCTCCCTCAGCAATCTCGGGGTCGACCTGCTGACCGTCCACGCCTACCCCCAGACCATGCGCGGCGCCGTCGAGGGACGCGATGGGGCGGATCTGAAGCTTCTCGCTGTGACGGCGCTCACCTCCTATGACGATGGTGATCTGCGCGATGCCGGCTATGGGCTGGCCGTGCGCGAACTCGTGCGTCTGCGCGCCGAACAGGCCCGCACCGCCGGCATCGACGGCATCGTCTGCTCGGCGGCCGAGACCGAGATCGTCCGGGACGTGATCGGCGCCGACATGCTGATCGTGACGCCGGGCATCCGGCCCGCCGGCAGCGCGGCCGGCGACCAGAAGCGGACCCTGACCCCGGGCGAAGCGATCCGCGCCGGCGTTGACCATCTGGTGATCGGGCGTCCTATCATCCGCGCAGCCGACCCGCGCGGGGCGGCGGCCGCGATCATGGACGAGATCGCTGCGGCCTCCTAAGCTCGGACCCTAGTCAATCTCTCAGAGGATTCGGACCATGCCCAAGGGATATGTCGTGGCGCGCGCCAAGGTCAGCAACGCGACGCAATGGGCGGCCTATGCCGCCAAGGCGTCCGAAGCAATCCGGAAATTCGGCGGCACCCCGCTGGTGCGCGGCGGCATGATGACCGTGGCGGAGGGCGAAGGCCGCGCCCGCAACGTCGTCATCGAGTTCGAGAGCTTCGAGGCGGCCAAGGCCTATGCCATGTCGCAGGACTATGCCGAGGCCCGCAAGCTGCGCGAGGGCGCTGGCGAGATCGACATCGTCGTGGTCGAGGGCGTCTGAGATGGCCAAGGGCTACTGGATCGCTCGGCTCGACGTCGACAATGAGGAAGAATATGCCCGCTACCGCGCCCTGAATGCGGTGGCTTTCGCGAAATACGGCGCGAAGTTTCTGGTCCGCGGCGGCGAGTACAAGCTCGCCCGCGGCGAGGGCCGCAAGCATAACGTCGTCCTCGAATTCAAGGACGAGGAGACGGCGCGCGCCTGCTACGCCTCGCCCGAATACCAGGAAGCGGTGAAGCACCTGGCTCTGGTCGGCAAGGTCGATCTCGTCATCATCGGCGGCTATGACGGAGCCCAGCCGGGCGAGTAGGCCGACAGCAGCGCGGACGGCAGGCGATGGACCGACTTCGGCAGGACAGCCTCACCGCGCTGGGCGTCATCAGCGGCACCTCGATGGACGGCATCGACGTCTCGATCGTGACCAGCGATGGGCACGATGCCGTCAGTTTCGGGGCCGGAGCCTCCTACCCCTATCGCGAGTCCACACGCGCGGCGCTCCAGGCGCTGATCGCGCAGGCCGAGCGGGCCCTGACCGAGCCGCTCCATGAGCTCGAGGCGGAGGTCACCGCCGACCATCTCGCCGCGATCCGGCGCTTCATCGCCGAGCACGAGATCGATCCGGCCGGCATCGATCTCATCGGCCTGCACGGCCAGACCGTCTATCATCGCCCGCAACAGCGCTTCACGCGCCAGTTGATCGACGGCCCCGCCATTGCCGCGGCGCTGGGGATCGCGACCGTTGACCGCTTCCGCCATGCCGATGTCGCCGCGGGCGGGGAGGGCGCTCCCTTCGCGCCGCTCTATCACCGGGCGCTGGCGCAGGGGATGGAGCAGCCGGTGATGGTGCTGAACCTCGGCGGTGTCGGCAACGTCACCTGGATCGAGGGCGAGGAGGTCATCGCCTTCGACACCGGCCCTGCGAGTGCGCTGCTCGATGACTTCGTCCTGCGCCGGCTCGGGCGGCCCTATGATGCGGATGGGGCGCTCGCCGCGAGCGGCCGCATCCATGAGGATCTCGTCACGGACTTCATGGACAACCCGTTCTTCGACAGGCCCGCGCCGAAATCGCTGGACCGCAATGATTTCCATCGCCGCGCCCAGATCGTCGAGCCGCTCTCGGATGCGGATGGCGCCGCCACGCTGGCCGCCTTCACCGTCGAGAGCCTGGTCGCGGCCCTGCGCCATGTCCCGCGCGCGCCGCGTCGCTGGCTGGTCGGCGGGGGCGGGCGCCTCAACCGCCATCTGATGCAGCGCCTCAGCACCAGGCTCGGCGTGCGCGTCGAGCCGGTCGAGGCGGCAGGCTGGGATGGCGATGCGCTGGAGGCGCAGCTCTTCGCCTATCTCGCGATCCGGTCGGTGAAGGGCCTGCCGCTCAGCCTGCCGGGAACAACCGGCGTGCCCCAGCCGTTGACCGGCGGCAGGCTCAACCGCGCCTGAGCGTCACGAAACCGTCGCTCGCTACGCGATAGGGATGAAGTGCGGCGACCGCGTGATTCGATAAAGTGCGAATTTCGAGGCAAAACGCGCCTTGGGACCGTAATTCTGGCGGCTTCCGAGCCGGAGTTGACGCCAAACCAGCGCCGCCCGCCATGCGGAAGCGGTGCGGCGCGAAGTTTTTTCAAAAAGCGTGTTGACAGTTTGCGGGGGTGGCGCCTATAAACCGCACATCGAGACGGCGCCGCCGCTGAGCGGCGCCTCTTCTGCGCTCCACTAGGACGTTAGGCCTTGTAGCCGAGAGATCGG